>ENA-OQKC01000017-OQKC01000017.1-human-gut-metagenome-genome-assembly--contig:-NODE-17-length-56097-cov-4.783563_pt1 | contig 56097 bp, 52 predicted proteins | sample MGYA00242774_ERZ504790 | MGnify/ENA primary metagenome ERZ504790 (study PRJEB26092, sample SAMD00036419) | human gut metagenome | host: Homo sapiens | study: EMG produced TPA metagenomics assembly of...
TACCGATAAGCAAAGCCGTTCCCGCCTTGTTTATCTTTAGAGGATGTTCCAATGCGATCATCAAATAACCGACAAGGAACACAATGACCATTGCTGTCAACATAACTTCATGATTTAGGTTTAAACGCTACAAATGTAGAAATAATAACTCTGTAACACGATAGAAAAACAGAATGTTTTTTAAGATAATTTTACCAAACATGCGAAAGGAACCGGACTACTCCGATTCCTTTCCTATTCTCTCGAGGGAAAACTATAACCCCGAGACAATTCACTCTACAACCAACATCTTATCACCCACGGAGACCTTGTCCGTCTCATTGACATACACCTCTTTCACCACTCCATCGATCGGCGTACGGATCTCGTTCTCCATCTTCATGGCAACCAATACGCAAAGCGGGTCTCCACGCTTGACTTCGTCTCCCTTCTTCACATATATTTTCAGGATCACCCCCGGCATCGGAGCCTGTACCACCTGACGCCCTACGGCTTCCGTACCGGCACGGGCATTATGTATCTTTTCCATCTCTCCCTGTAGCTCTATCTGATAAAGCTCACCCTTATTCATAATGGTATAAGAGGAATGGGAAGTCGGAGATATCTGTACTCCGTGCGAATGATGATTGATGATAATGGAATAGATAGAGTCACCCCCTACGTTGTAGTCCACATCATACACTTTCCCGTTAACAGCCACTTTCTTCACCGGCCCGTCTTCCAGAATCTCCACTTTATACTCGCTGTCGGGCACATCCTGTATTTTGGCATAATAAGTTGCTAATATTGTTGTCATAAGCATTCTGAGTTTAATAGTTATTGGCAGTCATTTGCAACTTGCCGTAATATTTCCAAAGCGAATTTCCTACTACCGGAAGCGTAGTGGCGCGTGAAGCAGCCTCTTTCTCTTCTTCGTAATGTTTCAGCGCAGCAGCAATCACCGCTACTGTCGGATCGGTATTCTGCCTGCGTTTCAGGTCTTCCTTATCGAAGCGCGTATCGATAAAGGTAGTATCGTACTCTCCTTTCAGGAAAGCCGCATTCTTCAACACACGCTGATGGAAAGGAATCGTAGTCTTGATACCCAGAATCTTATATTCGCGCAACGCACGGGCCATGTTCGAAATAGCCGAATCACGATTACGTCCCCAACAACAGAGCTTTGCAATCATCGGATCATAATGCAGCGAAACCTCAAATCCCGCATAAGCCGCACTGTCCAAACGGACATTACGTCCTTCGGGAGCTTCACGAACGGTTATCAACCCCGGGCGAAGGCATGAAGTTATTCTCGGGATCTTCGGCATAAATGCGACATTCAATGGCAGCTCCCCGGAACTCGACATCTTCTTGCCTGTAAGGCAGACGATTGCCGGCAGCTACCAGTATCATGTCGCGTACCAGATCGACCCCGGTACACTCTTCCGTCACCGGATGTTCCACCTGCAGGCGGGTATTCATTTCCAGAAAATAAAATTCTGGTCTTTATCCATCATGAACTCCAGCGTTCCGGCACTGTAATAATTAATCCGCTTACAGGCCTCCACTGCAACCTTCAGCATCTTGGCACGTGTTTCGGGCTTCACAAAAGGAGAAGGCGATTCTTCAATTACTTTCTGATTGCGTCGCTGAATGGAACATTCCCGTTCATAAAGATGAATTACATTTCCATATTTATCTCCCAGTATCTGTACTTCGATGTGATGGGGATTCTCGATATATTTTTCAATATAAACAGCATCGTTGCCAAACGACGTTCCGGCTTCAGACTGTGAAAGGCGCAATGCCGTCTCCATTTCTTCTTCACTGCGTACCAGACGCATACCTTTTCCACCACCCCGGCCAGTGCTTTCAGCATGATGGGATAGCCTACTTCGGCAGCCACCTTTTTGGCTTCGGCAATGCCTTTCACCGGATCTTCCGTGCCCGGTACGATCGGTAAACCGGCTTCACGCATAATCCGGCGGCCTCAGTCTTGATCCCATTCGGGCAATAATATCGGCACTCGGACCAATAAACGATTACCGCTTCTTCCTCACAACGACGGGCGAAGTCCGCATTCTCAGACAGAAAGCCATATCCCGGATGGATGGCAGCTCCTGTCTTTTTGGCTATTTGCAGAATCTTTTCCGGTTTCAGATAAGACGTATCTTCCGGAGAATCGGAAATACAATAAGCCTCTTCGGCATAACGCACATGCAAGGCACCCCGATCTACCCGGGTGTAGATAGCCACTGTGGCAATATTCATTACCCGGCAGGTACGGAAAATACGCATGGCTATTTCGCCACGATTCGCAACTAATATCTTTTTTATCATACGATGTTCTCCTCTGCTTTAAAGTGGAAGATTTGAATGTTTCTTAGGCGGATTAGACTGCCGCTTGTTGGCAAGCATCTCAAAACTGCGTATCAGGCGCATACGGGTTATGGCCGGATCGATCACCTCGTCCACGTAGCCCAACTCGGCAGCCCGGTAAAGGTTGGCAAACTTGCTGCGATAGTCATCCTGCAACTCTTTACGCCTGGCTTCGGTGTCGGCAGCTTTGTCAATCTCTTTACGGAAAAGAATGTTCACCGCTCCATCGGGACCCATCACGGCTATTTCGGCAGTGGGATAAGCCAGATTCACATCTCCCCTGATGTGCTTGGAACTCATTACATCATAAGCTCCGCCATAAGCTTTACGGGCAATCACCGTGACCTTCGGCACCGTAGCTTCACAATAGGCATAAAGCAACTTGGCACCGTTGCGGATGATGCCGCCATACTCCTGATCTACCCCCGGAAGGAATCCCGGTACATCTACCAGTGTGAGCAATGGAATATTGAACGCATCGCAGAAACGGACAAAACGGGCTGCCTTAACAGAGGCATTGATATCGAGCGTTCCGGCCAATGCCAACGGCTGATTGGCCACCACCCCTATCGTCTTCCCGTTCAGACGAATATAACCGATAACGATGTTACGGGCAAACTCTTCCTGCAATTCAAAGAAACTGTTATCGTCCGCCACTGCACGGATCATCTCTTTCATATCATACGGCTGATTAGGATTGGTAGGCACCAGATCCGACAGTTCGGGCGTAAGCCTCGTCGGAGAATCGGTAGTAGCAACAAACGGAGGCTCTTCCATATTATTTCCGGGCAGATAAGAAATCAGTTCACGAATGTAATTGATGCATTCAATATCATTTTCGGCAGAGAGGTGTGCCACCCCCGACTTCATGGTATGGACATCCGCCCCTCCCAGATCTTCTTTGCTGACTTCTTCCTGTGTCACGCTCTTCACCACATCGGGACCGGTGATAAACATATAACCGGAATTTTTCACCATCAGGATAAAATCGGTCAATGCAGGCGAATAGACCGCCCCACCCGCACACGGACCCATGATGGCACGTTTCTCCCCTCCCACCGCATCCGCCGCCCACACGACGTCCGCTTTTCCTCGTCCCCCCTCCCACCAAAAAACGGCCCCACAAGGAACCGTTTTTTCTCATCTTATAATACATTCTTCAACAGCATCAGCACCGGATTATTCTCCCGAATCCATGCCAGCGCCATATCGCCCTGGATCTGCTTCATGCATACATTCCCCCAGTGTGTCGCCTGAAAGCAGTACACCACCGCAAAGAAAATCCAGATCCACAGCACCGCACGCACGACACCAAGTCCTGCTCCTCCCATGCGGTTCAAAAAGCTGATCCCCGGAATCTCCGCAATCAATTCCACAATTTTCACCGCAATCGTCACCAAGGCAACAGCCAGCACCAGGGTCAGAAAGAAAGCGATTCCTTTCATAATCTTTTCAGATACTGCCTTCGCCGCATAGGATGCCAGACTGTGCAGCTGTTCCTCCTGGTACTCCTGCACCGCGCCGCTTCCGAGAATCTGGTTCACCAGCTCCTCCGGCACGCCCATGCTCTCCAGCCATTTCTTCTGCACATCCTGGTTTTCCCCCGACAGAAATTCATTGTTTTCAAATTTCTCTAAACATTTCTTCTCCACATACTGTGGCAGCTCCGTCCGCTCATTCAGCACATCCGTCACATACGGATTCATCCAGATCGCCAGTCCTGTCACCAGAATCAGGGACACCATGGACAGCACTGTCCGGACCAGCCCCTTTCGATATCCAGCCAGCGCGGAAAGAATGCACACCGCAAGTAATACGTATCTCAGCCAATTCATGTTTTTCTTCTCCTATTTCAGCCGGATCATCGAAACGCCGTCCTCCTCCGCGAGCAGATACCGGTTCTGCCCCATGCCGAGGATCTCGTGAATCTGTGTTTCGCTGACCACGCCGCTGTACTTCTTTCTTCCATTTAAGGTATATACACACAGCTCCTGCCGGTTCGTCAGCAGAATCTGTTTTTCTTCTATCTGAAGGTTCTGGTAATAGAAATCCAGATTTTCATCCGCAAGCTGCTTTCCTTTCAGATTGTAGATTTTCATCCGGTAAGGATGATCGTCGCTCTCCCCGCGCAGAATCAGAACCACGCGGTCGTCCGCATACGCGCAGCTTAAAATTTCTCCATCTTCCGATACGCTCACCGTTTCCTTCGGCTTGTTTGTTCCTTCATAAACGCGGAAGCCGTTGTCAAAGAAGGCAACCCATGAGGATGTTCCCGCGGTTTCGATCTGCGGGCACAGCATATCGGTGTAGCTCGATGAGCTTGCAAGATTGTCCACCAGATCCTCGCCCCTGCTTCCGAAATTGTAGAAAGCGACCTGCGATTTCATCTTGCCGCCGTCTTCGTAAGCGTAGGAAACCGCCATCCAGAGTCCGTCCGCGGAAAGTGAGAGATCCATCGGATAGCCCGGGCTGTCCATGTTCGGGTGAGAGGAGGCGATCTCCGTTCCATCGGTATTATAGTATTTGATCCAGCTCTCCCCGTTGTTTTCCAGAATCGCCGCAACGACGCCCTGGCCTGCAACGGATGCTTTCACGATCGGATACGACGCGGTAATTTCGCCGGCCTTTCCATCGGCATCGTATACAACAATTTTGGTTCCGTTTTTATCGTAAATGGCAATTGCATCGCCGCAGGATATCATCTGCGGATTTTCCATGGTATAATGATCGCTCCAGAGGGTCTGATTTTTCCGGTCGCGCAGTTCGATGCCGTCGATACCGTAGCGCACGATCTTATTTCCGGATTTCTGAAACATATACGTATCGGTGTCCTCGGTCTCTGTTGCCTGTACTGTGTCGTATCCCTGAAAAGTACGCAGCTGAAGCCATACCCCTGTACCAATTCCGGCCGCGAGAATGGCTCCTGCAAGGATTCCAACGGTGATCCGGCGTCTGCGTTTTCTTTTTCTGTTTTCTGCTTTATACTCCTCAAGATCCCGGACTTTTGCTCCGTTCTCCTGTTCTTCTCTGTTTTTTCCGTCCATTTTCATTCCCCTTATGTTCTTTTCGGACTTATTTTCTGCCGCCCTTTCGGCCGCAGTTTGATTCCGCTCTAGTGTACCATATTTTTCTCTATTTTGGGAGGTATATTTTCTGCCCCGCATATATGAGATCTTCCACCGCGATCTGGTTCAGTTCGCAGATATCTTTCACTCTGCTCATCGTTCCGTAATATCTCTCACTGATTTTCGAGAGGCTGTCCCCCTTCTGTACGGTGTACTCCTGCCAGACCTGCGCGGCGGTTTCTGCCGTCTCACTGCCGGAAGCAGTTCCCGGGGCGGACGATGGCTCTGCTCCCGGTGCTGGATCTGCCTGCGCCGTACCGGTATTGTTCTCCGCTGCACCAGTCTGCTCCCCGCCGGATGTGCTTTGCTCTCCGCTGCCTGCCGGATCCGTTCCGGATAAATTCTGCTCCTCACTTACCGCCGCGCTCCCGCTCTCATTTTCCGTTTCCAGTTCCGTTCCTGTGCTTTCCGGCGTCGAAGTATTTTCCCCTGTGTTTCCCTCTTCCGCCGCTGATGCTTCCGCTGCACTCTCAGCCGTCTGCGTCTTCTCTCCCTGTACGTTTCCCGCCACTGCTACCGTCTGCTCCTTTGTTTTCCCCGGAAACGACAGCGCATCTCCGTATTTCTGCGTCACCGTCACAAGAAGCGCCGCAGCCGCGCATGCTGTCATCGCATAGAGGATCGGCTTTCTGTGATCGTGTTCCGGCTCCTCCCCGCTCTTCTCCTCAATCATCTTCCGAAAATCGCTGACAGCGCGGTCGGGCACGCTCTCTCCGTTTTCGATCGACCGGTTCTGATTCTGATCGATCAGATACGACTGCATCGGCTCATTCTTTTCATAATAAATGTAAAAGCCTCCCGTGCTCCGCAGGGTGCCGCCCTCGTACGTATAGAAGGTTTCCTCTTTTTCCTGTCCGTTGACGCGGAACAGCGTCTTGTCATTTCCGCCGAAGTGGTTCAGATGCGCTCGGATGATCTGTTCATTCAGATCCTCCCCGTATCCCGGAAGAGAAAGTGCCCAGCCGAGGATCTGCTGGTTTTTGAAATATTTTTCCATCACATCGTGGACCTCCGTCCATACTGCATCATCGAAGACCAGGTGATCCGGCGCCGGCTCCATCGTATGAATCGCGGCCGCGCTGCGGATAAAAAAGTAGGAAATTCCGTCCGCCCACTTAAATTCACCGAACAGCATGGCGGCACGTCCCTCTGGTGCGGAAAAATATTTTTTCAGAAAGGTTCCGACATAATCTTCCAGATAAATCCGCTCCCTGCCGTTCGTATCACCGACCTGGCGGATATTTTTCGGCAGATGAAAGTATCCCTCGTTGCCGTTCGCCTGCTCTTTGTTTTCTTTATAGACAATCTCAATCATGCTTTTCACCCCTTTTTGCCTACTTTATCACGGATGTTCCGCGAAAAAGATCGTTTTGGGGCAGGGCTGTCACGGTTTTTTCCGACTGTTTTCCCGTTTTTCTGCACCGGAGGGCATGTCATGTTTTTTTCATTGCAGGAATAGTTTATACCATATACGGTTAAACTGTGGATGATTCTTCTGAAAGGCAGGTACCGGTCATGTTTCGAAAAAAAGACGCCGAAGTTTACTACATCAATGAGCGAAGCCGCAGCGCCAGCGAAGAGCTGGCGTCGCTGTTTTCTTACTGCATTCAAAAGGACGGACGCATGTTCCGTGAACTGGTATTTCTCTGCATCGGAAGCGACCGGATCACTGGGGATTCCTTAGGACCGCTGATCGGGTACCAGCTTTCGCCGTACTGCAGCCGCGTTTTTCATGTCTACGGAACGCTGGATAACCCGGTGCACGCCCTGAATCTACCGGACCGGATTTCGTACATCCATTCCCGCCACCCGGAGGCACTGCTCGTTGCGATCGATGCTTCGCTTGGTTCGCGGCGTCATCAGGGATACATCACGATCGGAAACGGGGCGATCCGGCCGGGCGCGGGGGCAGGGAAGACGCTGCCCGAGGTCGGAGATATTTTTATCACAGGCATTGTGAATGTATCGGGCAGTTTTGAACAGCTTCTTCTGCAGACAACCCGGCTTGCCACGATTTTCCATATGGCGGAATCCATCTCGCAGGGAATCCTGCTCGCCTGCCGGGAACTTGAGGCGGCCGGGACAAGCGAACTTCTGCTTTAAGAAAAACTGCAGACAACAAAACAGGCAGAGACCGCACCGTTTTCCGGTGTAGCCTCTGCCTGTTTTCTTTTGTCATTTATTTCGAAAAATCTTATTTACAGAACTCTTTTACCTGCTCGTAAACGCCCTCGCCGTCGAGTTTGTATTTTGCAAGAAGAGCGGCTGCCGGGCCGGACTCTCCGAAGACGTCCTGTACACCGATTTTCTTCACCGGAACCGGGCATTTCTCTGCCAGTGCGTCGCAGACTGCGCTTCCAAGTCCTCCGATCACCGAGTGCTCTTCTACGGTTACGACTTTGCCAGTCTCTTTTGCTGCTGCAACGATCAGCTCCTCATCCAGCGGTTTGATGGTGTGGATGTTGATGATCTTGGCATCAATGCCGTCTGCGGCAAGTTTCTCTGCTGCTTCCAGAGCGGAGCTTACGCAAAGGCCTGTTGCAACGATGGTGACATCCTTGCCTTCACGGAGAACAACGCCTTTTCCGAGCTCAAATTTGTAATCCGGTCTGTCGTTGATCACCGGCACTGCCAGACGTCCGAAACGAAGGTAAACCGGTCCGTTGTATTCATAAGCTGCTTTCACGCAGGCTTTTGCCTCTACATCATCTGCCGGGTTCAGGATGACCATGCCCGGGATGGTTCTCATCAGGGCGATATCCTCGTTGCACTGATGTGTTGCGCCGTCTTCTCCTACGGAAATTCCGGCATGGGTAGCACCGATTTTTACGTTCAGATGCGGGTATCCGATGGAGTTGCGCACCTGCTCAAACGCACGGCCTGCGGCAAACATCGCGAAGGTGCTTGCGAACGGAACGATGCCTGTGGTGGAAAGACCGGCAGCGATTCCCATCATATTACATTCTGCGATACCACAGTCGATGTGGCGGTCCGGATATGCTTTTTTGAACACACCGGTCTTGGTTGCTGCTGCAAGGTCAGCGTCGAGTACGATCAGATTGTCATGCTCTGCGCCAAGTTCAACCAGTGCATTACCGTAACTTTCTCTTGTTGCGATTTTCTTTACTTCTGACATAACGCTTCACCTGCCTTTTCCAGTTCTGCCATAGCAATTGCGTACTCTTCATCGTTCGGAGCTTTTCCGTGCCAGCCTACCTGGTTCTCCATGAAGGAAACGCCTTTTCCTTTTACGGTCTTTGTGATGATGGCGGTCGGCATGCCTGTTACGGTGCGCGCCTCATCAAATGCAGCTTTCAGCTGATCGAAATCGTTGCCGTCCGCTACGTTGATTACGTGGAAGTTGAATGCCTCGAATTTTTTGTCGATCGGGTACGGACTGTTGACATCTGCTACGTTTCCGTCGATCTGAAGTCCGTTGTTGTCTACGATCACAACGAGGTTGTCCAGATGTTTTGCTCCGGCAAACATGGCTGCCTCCCAGACCTGACCTTCCTGGATTTCACCATCGCCAAGAAGTGTATAAACACGAAATGCTTTGTTCTGCAGTTTTGCACCGAGTGCCATTCCGACTGCTGCGGAGATTCCCTGTCCGAGGGAACCGCTTGACATATCAACGCCCGGGATATGTTTCATATCCGGATGTCCCTGCAGGTAAGAGCCAAGGTGACGAAGGGTCAGCAGGTCTTCTTTCGGGAAGTAACCTTTTTCAGCCAGTGCTGCGTAGAGTCCCGGCGCTGTGTGGCCTTTCGAAAGTACAAAACGATCGCGGTCCGGATCTTTTGGATTTTTCGGGTCCACGTTCATTTCTTCAAAATACAGATACGTGAAAATATCGGCTGCAGACAGAGATCCGCCCGGATGGCCGGCCTTTGCTGCATGAACGCCGCTGACGATCCCTTTGCGGATCTCATTGGCCGTCTTCTGAAGTTCTAACTTGTTCATGTCTTTTCTCCTTGTTTAGTTGGATCGGAATCAAAAGCTGGAAATATCGCTATTGTTCACTTCGTTCACAATACCATATTTCCAGCTTTTATGCAATCATGTTTAGGTCTTATTCGCCGAATACAGCTTTGTAGTCAGCCTGGAATTTTGCGATTCCGGCGTCGGTCAGAGGATGTTTGGTCATCTGTACGATTACATTGTATGGAACAGTTGCAATGTCTGCACCAGCCAGTGCGCAGTCGGTTACGTGGATCGGGTTGCGGACGCTTGCTGCGATGATCTCGGTGTCGATGCCGGCTACGTCGAAGATCTCAACGATTTCACGGATCAGATCAACGCCGCGGGTGCTGATGTCATCGAGTCTTCCAAGGAATGGGGAAACATAAGTTGCACCTGCTCTTGCAGCCAGAAGTGCCTGGTTTGCGGAGAAGATCAGGGTTACGTTTGTCTTGATGCCCTCTGCGCTCAGAACTTTAACAGCTTTGAGTCCTTCTACGGTCATCGGGATTTTAACAACCATGTTTGGATGGATGGCTGCGATCTCACGGCCTTCTTTGATCATGCCTTCTGCATCTGTTGTGGTAGCTTTAACCTCACCGCTGATCGGTCCGTCTACGATCTCGGTGATCTCTTTGATGACCTCTTTGAAGTCACGTCCTTCTTTTGCGATCAGGGACGGGTTGGTGGTAACGCCGCAGATAACGCCCATGTCGTTTGCTTTTTTAATGTCCTCTACTTTTGCTGTGTCGATGAAAAATCTCATGTTGTTTTTCCTCCCATATTCATACTTTCGTAAGGTTTCGGGGCCTGTTGTTTTCCGCAGAACGGCTTCCGTTTTCTGTTATCTCCAGTATAGATATGTTTGGTTTTCCGTCAAGTCGGCCTTCATTTTTATTAATTAATTTTATTATTTATAAATACTATTTTATAAATTTACTCTGGCGGATTTTTTCTCATTTTTTCCGGGTTTTCCTTTTCTTTGTGTTTTCCCGGTTTGCGCCGGAGCTGTTTTATTCAAAAATTATTAATAATAACTTCAGTCCGTCCTATTTATTTTTAATTTTCGGTTCTTGCATACGAAGTGCTGCGCCGCACGATCAGTTTCGGCTCATACTCGACATGATACGTGCTTAAGGGTTCATTGCCGTCCTGGCTTTCCCGAAGAGACTGGATTTTCCGCAGGATTGATATCGCACGCATCGCGGCCCTTCAATGGCACATAGTGGTCGATCGTCGTCAGGGAAATCGAGCGGAAGCTGGAATAGACGGTGTTGTCACATCCCACTACGGAAATATCCGCCGGAATGCGCAGTTTGCTCTCGAGCACGGCGTCCATGATCCCGAACGCGATCATATCATTCATGCCGACGATTGCCGTAAGGTTCTTGTCCTCCCGCAGCAGTTCCTTCGTCAGATAATAGCCCATCTTGTACTCAGAATCCATGCTCGGGATCACTTCGTCGAGGTCCTCATCCGCCGATTTGACGATCACGCCGTCGCCGTATCCTGCCTCCTCAAACTCGCGCACAAAGCCTTCCACGCGTTTCAGGCGCTGACCCTGTTTGGAAGTCAGCGGAGGTGAAACAAACGCCACATGCCGGTGTCCCAGTTCCAGCAGGTGGCGTGCCATCAGCCTGCCGGGTTTTGCATTGTTCAGCTCGACCGCATCAATTTCCAGCAGTTCTTCCCGGTTGTTGATGATGACAAGCGGAATCTCCGCGGCCAGCTCCTCCACTTTTTCCTTGCAGCTTCTGCTCGGATTGCAGGTGTAGATAATGCCGCGCGGGCGCACACTCTTCATCATCCGAAGATAATTCTCTTCGATTTTCAGGTCCCTCTGCGTATTGCAGACAAAGACCCCGTAATTCTTCTCTTTTGCAACTTCTTCGATGCCGTGCAGCAGCATCACATAGTAAGGATTCGTCAGCGTCGGACAGAAGACGACGATCAGCTTGTTGCCGTTCGACTCTCTTCTCATCTTCCGCCGCGGAATCTGGTAGCCCAGCTCTTTTGCCGCCGCCTCCACTTTTTCTACTGTTTCCCGCGAGAACGAAACGTTTTCCCGCCGGTTCAGGATCATGGAGACCGTCGCCTGGGATACGCCTGAGGCTGCTGCGACATCACTGGATGTCACTTTTTTTCTGCCCATAATTACAGCTCCGTTCTGCCCTCTAACGCACGCAGAAGGGTGACTTCGTCAATATTTTCCAGATCGCCGCCCACCGGAACGCCGCTTGCAATCCGCGTCACCTTGATACCGGTCGGCTTGATCAGCTTGCTGATGTACATGGCCGTTGTCTCGCCCTCCAGGCTGGAGTTCGTGGCAACGATAACCTCCGAGACATCGCCCTGGAGGCGCTGCATCAGCTCTTTTAACCGGATGTCGTCCGGCCCAATCCCCAGCATCGGGGAGATGGCCCCGTGCAGGACGTGGTAAACGCCGTCGTATTTTCCGGTTTTTTCATATGCCGCAAGATCCTGCGTCGTCTCCACCACCATGATCACGCTGTGGTCGCGCTTGACATTTGCGCAGATCGGGCACAGCTCTTTGTCGGTCAGGGTCTGGCAGCACTTGCAGTACTGGACGTGGGATTTTGCTTCTGTGATCGAATCGGCCAGCCGTTTTGCCTGGTCGGCCGGCATATTCATAATATGAAAGGCCAGTCGCTGTGCGGTTTTCACACCGATGCCAGGCAGATGGGACAGCTGCTCGATCAACTGATTGATGTATCCGCTGTAGTAATCCATCAGAACGGAAATCCTCCGCCCATGCTGCCGAGTCCGCCGGCAAGTTTGCCCATAGCTTTGGCTGCCTCGTCCTCAACTTTGCGCAGTGCTTCGTTGGTTGCTGCCATGATCAGATCCTCGAGCATTTCTACGTCGTCCGGATCTACGGCATCTTCGCTGATTTTAACTTTGGTTACTTCTTTTTTACCGGAAATGGTTACTTCTACGGCTCCGCCGCCTGCTGTCGCAGTGAACTCTTTCTCCTCCAGTGCTTTCTGGTTCTCTTCCATCTGCTTCTGCATTTTCTGAGCCTGCTTCATCAGATTGTTCATGTTGCCCGGCATTCCTCCCGGGAATCCTCCTCTTTTTGCCATGGGTAATATCCTCCTGAAAAATTTGTTTTTAATCTATTCTTCCCCGTCGTCGAAGTCGCTCTCGTCGTCCTCCTCGACCGGGATTCCATGAATCGCCTGCATCAGTGCATCATCCACAGAAATCGTGGAGAGCGCGGCGTTTGCATGCTGGTCTGCTAAAATGAGCTGGACCTCTACGGTTTTTCCAGTCATCTGTTCAATAATGGTGCGGATCTCATCGGCTGCCTCCGGCCGCTCAACGTAGATGGATGCGAGCTGGTCTGCAAACTCAACAAACAGTTTGGCGTCACCCGTCTCGCTGTTGTATTTCGGAACGGCGCTCTGCAGAAACTGGCGGAACATGCCGCTTGTCTGGCCGACAATTGCCTTCCAGGACGCGCTGATGCGCTGTAAATCCGCCGGTGCGGCTTTCACTGGTGCCGGTGCACTCTGCGGTGTTTCTGCCGCCGCATAGCCGTCTCCGGCCGCTCCGGAGCCTCCTGCACTGCCGTTTCCTGCTCCCGGTGCATTTGTCACCATCATCGGGATTCCGCGCTCCATTTTTTCTTCGAGAATCCTAAGACGCTCCAGCACGGATTCGAGGTTCTGCTCCATCTGCGGTTTGCAGAGTTTGACGAGCGCCACCTCAACGAGCACGCGCTTCTGCGCCGCATAGCGGAGCTGGCCGGAGAGCTCGGATAAAACGCGGATATAGTGGATCAGCGTCTCATCGTCTACCATCGTGCTCTCTTCTTTTAAGAGCTTCAGGTTTTCTGTAGAGACGTCGAGCAGTTCTTCGGTTTCATCTGCGCTTTTTACCAACAGCAGATTCCGCAGATACCACGTAAAGTCGGTAACGAACTGTCCCAGCTCTTTTCCGCGGTTTAAAAGGGTTTCCAGCGTGCGGATGCTTCCCGTTACATCCCCGGCGAGGATCGTGCGGAGCATCTGGCTGAAGATTTCGGTATCAACAGTTCCGAGAACTTCAAGGACTTTATCGTACGTCAGCTTCTGCCCGAGGTAGAAGGCGATGCACTGGTCCAGGAGGCTTAACGCGTCTCGCATGGAGCCGTCGCCCGACTTTGCGACGTAGCGGATGGCTTTTTCTTCGACGTCCACGCCCTCTTTTTCCATCAGTTCACTAAGACGCGCCGCGATGGTATCGATCGTGATGCGGCGGAAATCGTACCGCTGGCATCTGGAAAGGATCGTCACCGGGATTTTGTTTGCCTCTGTGGTCGCCAGAATGAAGATGACATAGGACGGCGGCTCCTCCAGGGTTTTTAAGAGTGCATTGAACGCTCCGGTAGAAAGCATATGCACCTCGTCGATGATATAGACTTTATACCGTCCCTGTGTCGGCCGGTAGGCTACCTCCTCACGGATTTCACGGATGTTGTCGACACCGTTGTTCGATGCCGCGTCGATCTCGATGACGTTCGTGGAAACGCCCGCCAGAATCGCCTTACACGTCGGACATTCGTTGCACGGGCTTCCGTCCACGGGATGTTCGCAGTTGACCGAGCGGGCGAGAATCTTGGCGATCGTCGTTTTTCCTGTTCCGCGGGTTCCGCAGAACAGGTACGCATGACCGATGCGGTCCGCGCGGATCTGATTTTTTAATGTTGTTACAATGTGATCCTGTCCTTTTACATCCTCAAAGGTGGAAGGACGGAATTTTCGGTACAGAGCAGTATAGCTCATAAAATTTTTCTCCTTTTATTGCATCGGCATGGAAGCCTGCCGCCGGCAGTTTCTTTTGGACAGCAGTGCAACAGAAGAACGGAGACCTTGTTCTTCTTGCTTTAAGGCCTCCGTTCTTTTTCCTTGCCTTTTTCGGGAACGCATCAATCGCCGAAGCTGATTCCCATCCGTTTTGCCTGCAGGACTTCCTGTGCATTCGGATCTACGGTCTTTAATTTTCCGGCGCACTCGCCCAGCGGAATTTTCTTTACTTTTCCGTTGACCATTCCGACCATGTAGCCGTACTGTTTGTCCAGAATAAGCTGTGCTGCCTCGGATCCGAGTCTTGTGGAAAGGACACGGTCATACGGACACGGGCTGCCGCCTCGCTGCATGTGGCCCGGTACGGTGACGCGGATTTCCATGCCTGTCTTTGCCTCGATTTCTTCTGCGATCTTGTAGGATACGGACGGGTATTTCTTTGCGATTTCTTCCTGACGTTTTTTCAGCTCTTTCTTCGGAAGTGCTGCGTCTTCTTTTGCAATTGCACCCTCGGCAACGGCAAGAATGGTGAATCCGCTTCCGCGCTCTTTTCGTCTGTTGATGGCCTCGCATACTTTTTCAATATCGTATGGAATTTCCGGAATCAGGATAACGTCTGCGCCGCTTGCGATTCCGGCGTACAGCGTCAGCCAGCCTACTTTATGACCCATAACCTCTACGATAAAAACTCTCTGGTGAGAGGAGGCTGTTGTATGGATGCAGTCGATCGCATCGGATGCAATATTGACGGCACTGTAGAAACCGAAGGTCATATCCGTTCCGTAGATATCATTATCGATGGTTTTCGGAAGATGGATAATATTCAGTCCTTCCTCTCTCAAGAGGTTTGCTGTTTTCTGGGTTCCGTTTCCGCCAAGAATGACAAGGCAGTCCAGAAGGAGCTTGTGGTAGGTATGCTTCATTGCTTCCACTTTGTCCAGACCGTTTGCATCTGGGGTACGCATCAGCTTGAACGGCTGACGTGAGGTTCCGAGAATAGTTCCTCCCTGTGTTAATATCCGGAAAAATCTTTTGCACTGAGCATGCGGTAATCGCTGTAGATGAGGCCTTTATAGCCGTTCATGAATCCGTATACTTCGAGATCTTTTACATTGTTTGCAAGGCCTTTTACGACTCCGCGCATGGTCGCATTTAATGCCTGGCAGTCTCCGCCGCTTGTTAACAGACCAATTCTTAACATATGACTTTTCCCATCCTGTTCTTTATTAGATTTTCACGACTGCTTCTTGTTTCTTGGCAGTATTATGGAATGTTTACATTATACCCTATTTTTTCGTTCTCACAATAGTTCGGGGGAAGAAAGCGCGGGAGTTTCTATTTTTTGTACGAAAAAAGGAAGTCTGGGGTTCAGGCTTCCTTGGATTTTCTTTTTTATGCGCGCCGCACTTCGAACTCTCACCACGAACGTTACTCCTACAGCCTACTCGGCCCAGGCACCCTCACGGCACACAGGAGATTCCACTTAGTGCTGCTGCATTCCTGCCCTGACACGGTTCATGGAGTCCTGTTGCGTAAGACCCAGACGTCAACGTCACTTATAGAAGGCAGCTTCGCAATGAAAGAGCCCTCGGATTGGCATCACCCCCGCTGTAGCGGATTGCGGGTACAGGGCACCGCTATCTCCCCGGCTGCGCATTGTTTAGTATACGGGATTTCGGAGGGGATGTCAAGGAATTTGTGAATTGAAATATTGGTATAGCACGAGTATAATTTATAGTAAGGCCAGAAAATAACGCAAAAATTCAGTACCGCAGAGTGTGAACGACTGCTTTTTTCATTATTTTCAAAATTTGCTATCGATAATTTTTTGAAAATGATACATTTTTTTCTTATAGAAGGAGGATGGACGAATGATACGAGTTACGGTCTGGAATGAGTTTCAGCATGAGCGAACGCAGGAGAAAGTGAAAGAGATTTATCCGGACGGGATTCACACCTGTATTGCAAAGTTTCTGAGACAAGAGGAGGAGCTTTCGGTTCGGACGGCTGTGTTTGACGAGAAGGAGCATGGGCTGACGGAAGAAGTGCTGGCAAATACCGATGTGCTGGTGTTCTGGAATCATATGCTGCAGGAGGAGTTCTCGGACGATGTGGCCGAGCGGGTTCGGCGTCATGTGCTGGCCGGAATGGGGCTGGTAGTCCTGCATTCAGGGCATTATTCCAAGATTATGCGGAAGCTTCTCGGAACAAGTATGACGCTTCGGTGGCGGCATGGGGATCGTGAGAGACTGTTCTGTACGTGTCCGACCCATCCGATCGCGCAGGGAATTCCGGCATGGGTGGATATTCCGGAGGAAGAGATGTATGGGGAGTTTTTTGATATTCCCAAACCGGATGATGTGGTATTTACGGGATGGTTTGCAGGCGGTGAGGTGTTCCGCAGCGGATGCACCTTTACACGTGGGCTGGGCAAAATTTTCTATTTTCAGCCGGGACACGAGGAATACCCCATTTACCATATGCCGGTGATTCAGAAGATTATCAAAAATGGGGTACGCTGGTGCGTTCCTGTAGTACGAAGACCGGCACCACTGGATAATGCATGGGTGAATCCATCTACGGAGGAAGTGTATCTTTCTTCACACCAAAAATAGCAGCTACAGTTTACCGATATCTGTATCCCGTTTGATTTTTTCAAAACAGGGGTCTGATTTCACGATCAAAAATGTTCTGCAATACGCGGATGGAATCTGTGTACACATTGCATAAATCAGGAGGAAATGTTATATGAGAAAGCTTTCCGTTTTTTACGAACACATTCTACAGGCGTGTGAGCAGTCCGGTAAGACGATTCCGGAAGTGCTCGCGTTCTGCAGGGAGCAGGGAATTTCGGCTGTTGAGATGAACTACAGTCTGTTTGCATCAGAAAGAGAGGTCATTGCCCCGATGCTTTCCGATGTGGGGCTGGTGATCAGCTGTATGCATGAAACCTTTGATTTTTCCCATGATACGGATCTTGGCAGAGCACAGCAGATGCTCGATACTGCGGCATCGCAGCAGGTTTCGCGTGTCCTGTTTGTTGCAGGCGCGCTTGAAACTGCCGAAGCGGCAGAGCTTGCAGCCTGCAGCAGCACCTATGAGGCAACGAGTACTTTTATGGCCGAAAACAAATCGATTCAAAATATGGTACATGCGCTTTCCTCACTCGCCGAATATGCGGCTTTGCGTGGCGTTACGATTACCTTAGAGGACTTTGACGGTTTTTTACAGCCGTTTGCACGCACATATCCGCTGCTCTGGTTTATGGAGCACGTGCCGGGGCTGCGGTATACGCTTGATATCGGAAATTTTGCTTTCAGTGATGAGGATGTTTCGTATGCTGCCTGGCTTCTGAAGGATTATATTGTCCATGTTCACTGTAAGGATCGTGCCGAAAGCCCGCTCGTTCACGGACGTTTCTGCCGCGGCCTTGGCCAGACACCGGCCGGAACGGGATATCTGCCGATGGCAAAGCTTCTTACAGATTTAGAAGCGTGCGATTACGACGGTTATCTCGCCATCGAGCATTTCGATGCGCCGGATCAGTTATCGTTCATCGAACAGTCCGCAGCGTTTCTGCGCCAGTGGGTTTCCGAATAATTCCGCCTCTTTCATAAGCGCTCTGATTTTCGGAAAAATTCGTATTTCCGGGGAGAATTTCAGCAAAAAAATTATGTCGAAAAAATTCTTTACTATCTTTGGTTTTTTCGTATCTTTTCCTTGCTTTCCAGGGAAAACATGGTAAACTAAATTTGAAGCTTTTTGAGAAGGCATGATTCGAAAAGCAAATCTAAAACAAGAGGGTTTTAAAGTAATGGGAGAAATTATTATTCCGCAGGGTTACAAATCTGCATTAAACCTCCACGATACACAGGTGGCAATTAAAACAGTAAAGGATTATTTCCAGCATGAGCTGACACATCGTCTGCATCTGCTCCGTGTAACAGCTCCACTTTTTGTACAGCCGGAAACCGGCTTGAATGACAATCTGAATGGCGTAGAACACCCGGTTTCTTTTGAGTTAAAGGATCAGGGTACCAAGAAAACCGCTGAAATTGTTCAGTCTCTGGCAAAATGGAAACGGTATGCACTTCACAAATACGGCTTCTCTGAGGGAGAAGGCATCTACACCGATATGAACGCCATCCGCCAGGACGAGGTGACCGACAACATTCACTCCGTTTACGTGGATCAGTGGGACTGGGAAAAAATCATGTCCCCGGAAGAACGCAATCTTGATTTCTTAAAGAGTACCGTAAAAGATATCTATGAGGCACTGAAAAACACGGAAAAACATATGGCAGACCAGTACGACTACATCGAAACCATTCTGCCGGATGAAATTTTCTTTATCACTTCCCAGGAACTTGAGGATCGCTATCCGGATCTGACTCCAAAGGAAAGAGAGTATACAATCACCAAAGAAAAAGGTGCTGTCTTTATTATGCAGATCGGCGGCGTGCTTGCTTCCGGAGGGCGTCAGGACGGACGTTCCCCGGACTACGACGACTGGTCCTTAAACGGCGATCTGATCGTTTATTATCCAGTGCTTGACATCGCCCTTGAGCTCTCCTCCATGGGTATCCGCGTCAACGCAGATGCTCTCCGCGCCCAGTTAAAGGAGTGCGGATGCCAGTCCCGCGCGAAGCTTCCCTTCCAGAAATCTATTCTGAACGGCACTCTCCCGCAGACAATCGGCGGCGGTATCGGACAGTCCCGTATCTGTATGTTTTTCCTGCGCAAAGCGCACATCGGAGAGGTACAGTGCTCGGTATGGCCGATGGAGACACGAGAGGTGATGGATGTGATGAATATTCAGCTTCTGTAAGATTGGTTTTGAATAGACTATTACTGTAAAAGGGATACGTTTCCTGTCCGCCCGTTTTCAGGGTATGACAGAAACGTATCCCTTTTATATTTTCCTGCATTGCTGCTGCATTTCGTCCTTACATCAAATCTTTTTCTGCTTTTTGCGGTTTCAGAACCGTTCTTCCAAAAGCTCAAGCAGTTCCTCTCTCTGAAAGGATGCTGTCTTAATTTCATCACCGGAAAGGATCTCTTCCGCCAGCTCTTTTTTCCTCTGCTGAAGCTTGATGATTTTTTCCTCGATGGTTCCTTTTGCAATCAATTTGTATACCGTCACAACATTTTTCTGCCCAATACGATGTGCACGGTCTGTCGCCTGATTTTCAACTGCAACATTCCACCATGGATCGTAATGGATGACGATATCCGCGCCGGTCAGGTTCAGGCCGGTTCCGCCTGCTTTTAGGGAAATACAGAATACAGACGTGTCATCCCGGTTGAACTGTTCCACCATTTGTGCACGCTGCTCTTTTTTCGTGCTTCCCTGCAGGACAAAGTAGCTGATGCTTTCTTCCTGCAGACGCGCGGTCAGGATCTCGATCATCGAAGTGAACTGGGAGAACAGCAGGATTTTGTGGCCGGATTCCACGGCACTCTGAATCAGCTCGATGCAGAGATCGAGTTTTGCCGAACCGCCTTCGTAATTTTCGTAAACAAGCGCAGGATCACAGCAGAGCTGACGCAGCCGCGTCAGTTCAGAGAGCACCTGGAACCTGGAATCGGCAAATTCTTCCTCTGTCTGGTTCTGCAGCATAAGCGCCAGCCGCTGGGCATGTGCATGATACAGCTCCTTCTGCTTCTGTTCCATGCAGGCAGCCATATTTTTCTCAATTTTATCCGGCAGATCCTTCAGCACTTCCTTCTTCAGACGGCGCAGAATAAACGGACGGATCATCTTTTGCAGACGTTCTAATCTTTCTTCGTCGCCGTTTCGCACAATCGGAAGTTCAAACTGCTCGCGGAATTTCTGATATCCATAGAGGAATCCCGGCATCAGATAATCAAAGATGCTCCATAGTTCACTTAACTGGTTTTCTACCGGTGTTCCGGTTAATGCCAGGCGGAACGATGCATGGATCGTTTTTCACAGCTTTTGCTCCCTGCGTTGCGTGATTTTTGATGAACTGCGCCTCATCAATGATCTCGCAGAAGAACGGGAGATCCTGATACAGTTCGATATCGCGGCGGAGCAAATCGTACGAGGTAATCAAAATATCCTGCATACCGGCATTTTGGATCATCTCTTTCCTCTGTTCCTGTGTGCCGGCGACGAGTCTCGTCTGCAGCTCCGGAGCAAAGCGGGCACATTCGCTCTCCCAGTTATAGACGAGAGATGCCGGTGCAACGATCAAAGAACGACGATTTGCATCTTCGGGTGCTTCCTGCATTTCAGATAAGAGAAAGGCGATGGTCTGCAGCGTCTTTCCAAGTCCCATATCATCCGCCAGAATACCGCCAAAGCCGTTCTGGCATAAGGTTTTCAGCCACCAGAATCCTGTTTTCTGATATTCACGGAGCTGTGCCTGCAGATTGTCCGGAAGTTCAAAATCGTTCTCCTCTGCAGTTTTCATATTTCGGATCAGCATACGGAACTCGCGGTTTTTCTCAACCTGAAGATCATCCTGCTCTTTTAAACGGGTATCGAGGTAGAGTGCTCGGTATTTCGGAATTGTGATCTCGCCGCTCTTCAGCTTTGCCTCGGAGATCTGCAGATTTTCCCGCAGTTCCGAGAGAACGCGGATACCGTCCTCGTCCATATCCATAAATTCACCGGTCCTCAGGCGGTAAAATTTCTTTTTCCGGTCATATTTTGAAAGAATCTCTGCCAGTTCCTCCATACCAAAATTGCCCGGATTCAAATGAAGTTCCAGTACATTTTCTGCGAGGGATACACCGACAGAAACTTTCGGGGACGGGATGACACGGATCGCTTTTAACCGGTCAGAAACAAAAATTTCGCCCAGTTTCTGCAGATCTTCCATACCGCTGCTTAAAAACTCATACATCTCATCGGCTCCCTGGAGAAGCATCTGATGTTTCCGCGCATCATAGGCACTGAAACAAGATCGAACGAGCTGGTTTGCCGCCGCTTCTTTCCGTACATCACGGCCATGGGAAAGCTGATGGATATCGTTTGCATCTGCAAAAACATTGTATTTTTTCTCGCCATAGACAGCCAGAAGTTCGCAGGTAATCATATCATGCTGCGGCGCATCCAGATAAATCTGAAATTCCACCTGCGGCGGAAGATACTGCTGTAATTCCAGCTTTTCTTCTTTTTTTACCTTAAAATGTTCCTCCAACACCGGAAGAAGTCCCTGGCAGAAGGTCGGGATATCTTCTTTTGCAATTTCACAGACTCCGTCCGGACATCGCTCCATATATTCCAGGAAGTCGCAGACTTCTGCTATCTCTTCCCTTGGGATTCGGTAAATTGTATTTTTTTCTGAAAGAAAATACAAATATTTTCTGCCATAAAAAATGGGATCCGCATACATCTGTACCTTTAGGCCATCTGCTTTCCGTAAAAGCTTCATTTCATACTGCGGCATCCCCTCCTGGCAGTGCCACAGTTTTTCTTCTCTCCAGTTCGTACGACAAAAGAACTCCTGGCTGCCAACAGCCTCAAAAAATTCATCCATATTCTGCACAGAAATCATCACATAACGGTCATCAAAACAGGACGCATAGCTGCCGGTACCTATCTGATAGCATGAGCCGCATTCCATGGTATATGCACTCAGAAATTCTACCATCGGACGGCTTTCTTCTTCAAAAGCATCCATACAGTGCAAAAAAGAAAGCTGCGCACCGTAGCTGACCGTTTCCATATTTTTTACAGCTGCTGTCATTTTGGAAACACTTTTTAATACATACATCCTTTTGCTTCCGATTTTAAATTCTGCCCGAAAGGAATCGTCAAACTGGCTCTCCAGATGAATTTCCAGTTTAACCTGACCTGCTTTTGCTTTCGGCAGAAAAGCAACCTGATCCCGCATCACATAATGTGAAAGCAGTTCAGAAAAACCGGGGCTTGTCTCTGCTTTTGGTGTTGGTTTTACTACTTTTCTGACAATTTTATGTTCTCCCTGGAATTCTTCCATTCCTTTTTTCACGCCGACAGCACGAAGAAGCTGCTCCAGTTCCTGATGTTCTTCGTCATTTCTCACTTTTTCTTCCAGTTTTTTTCTCTCTTTTTTCCGCCATTCAAGATAGTACAGCAAAACAGCGACACAATGTTTGCACAATCCCCAGTACTGCTCATGTGCCGGACAATCACAATCATCTTCCATAATTTCAGACATTTCTTCATCTACAGAAACGCTGACACAATACATATTTTTTCCGCTTCCGTCTACGACAGCTGTAATTTTATGCAGTTGATATCCGAAAATATCTTTCATTTCCTGTACCTGAAAAGCATGCACTTTCTGTTCTTCATAAATCTTTTTTCCACGGTTATATGATACGGAATTCGTCTCCTGTTTGATGTCCGCCTTTGTAATCATGCTGGTAAAATCCTTTCTGTTCTATCTTTTCCCATCATTCACAATTCGTATTTTACAGATTCTGGTTTTGATCACATCCGACAAGCTTCTCGGAAAGCTCTTTTAAAGTATTTTCCTGATATCCCGCTTTTCCTGTTTTCCTTACCAGTTCCGCCGTTTCTCTTAATAACGGGTGCCAAATGTGTTCCAGTTTTTTTCTGCCATTCTCTCCAAATACTTCTTTTGAAAGACTGTTCCGGTAATCCTCTGGTGACATTCCAAAGAATTGGATTCTGTTTCCGAACCGCTGCCAGAGTCTGTCGGCAATTCCAATCCCATCCGGGTCAAGACCTCCACTGTAGTAAATGGGAATCCCACTCTGTACGATCAACGAAATCAGTTTTAATGCTGCATACCGCGGCTGTCCCGACGTACACAGCAGCGACACATTCTTTCCCTGCACCTGTTCCATAAGATAGCTGAATACCATTTCGTTTTCCACAATGTATACACACGTTCCGACAGGCTGTACTTCTGTAATACCCTTCAGATTTTCCATGGTAAGCACATACGGTTCCCTGCATCGGCAAAAGGCTTCATATGCAGGATGCCATATCTCCTGTTTTTTCAAACGAATTCCAAACGCATGTACCAGGGAAGAAATGTTATCCGGTACAATTCCCACGCACTGCAGCAGTTCTCTCCATTGCACTCGGTACTGATAAATAAGAGGTTTCATCAATTGCCTCCAAGTAGTCCATCTTTTTTCCTTTCTTCTTCTCTTTTATTTCAACTAATAAAAATTATATCATATCCTGCTATATATGATAAGTTTCTTTTGGTTAAAAACAGAAAAACCCCGGCCGCCTTACGGCGCCGGGGTCTCTTACGTTTGAGCACAAGTATCTTTCGATACAATTATATTTTATTTCCCGCAGTGCTTTCCTCGATTTCGCTTCGCTCCATCTCGGTCGGGCTGTCGCCCTATAAATTCTCCGACTAATGCCCTTGTGTGAGCAAGCTCCCACCGGTCATTACTCTCCGAATTTGCACTGCTCATAGATAACCGAAATTAGTCGATCAGAGTAGCAACACGGCCTGATCCAACGGTACGGCCACCCTCACGGATAGCGAAGGTAAGACCCTGATCCATAGCGATCGGGTGGATCAGTTCGATGGTCATCTCTACGTTATCGCCAGGCATGCACATCTCAGTTCCTTCCGGAAGAGTGATAACACCTGTTACGTCAGTTGTACGGAAGTAGAACTGCGGACGATAGTTGTTGAAGAATGGAGTATGACGGCCACCCTCGTCTTTTGTCAGAACGTATACCTGAGCGGTAAATTTGGTATGGCAGTGAACGGTACCTGGTTTAGCCAGAACCTGTCCTCTTTCGATCTCTGTTCTCTGAACACCACGAAGCAGAGCACCGATGTTATCACCAGCCTGAGCCTCATCGAGGAGTTTACGGAACATCTCGATACCAGTTACAACAGTTTTCTTGGTCTCTTCTTTCAGACCTGCGATTTCAACTTCCTCATTCAGATGAAGAACACCAGCCTCAACACGGCCAGTAGCAACAGTACCACGACCAGTGATGGTGAATACATCCTCTACAGGCATGATGAAGTCTTTATCTGTGTCACGCTGCGGATCCGGGATCCAGCTATCTACTGCATCCATAAGCTCCATGATTTTATCTCCCCATGGGCCAGCCGGATCTTCCAGAGCTTTCAGAGCAGAACCCTGGATGATCGGAGTGTCATCTCCCGGGAAGTCATACTCGTTCAGCAGCTCACGGATCTCCATGTCTACCAGCTCAAGCAGCTCTTCGTCGTCTACCATATCGCATTTGTTCATGAATACAACGATGTAAGGTACACCTACCTGACGGGACAGAAGGATGTGCTCTTTTGTCTGAGCCATAACACCGTCTGTAGCAGCTACTACAAGGATAGCTCCGTCCATCTGTGCAGCACCAGTGATCATGTTCTTTACATAGTCAGCATGGCCTGGGCAGTCAACGTGTGCATAGTGTCTTTTCTCTGTCTGATACTCAACGTGTGCAGTAGAGATTGTGATACCACGCTCTCTCTCTTCCGGAGCTTTATCGATATCTTCGAAGTTCTCAGCAGTGTTTCCTTCTACTCTGGTAGAAAGTACTTTTGTGATAGCTGCGGTCAGAGTTGTTTTACCATGGTCAACGTGGCCGATGGTACCAATGTTACAATGCGGTTTTGTTCTTTCAAATTTAGCTTTAGCCATTTTAAAATGTCCTCCTTAAAATTGCGCCCAGTGGGCTTTTTTGAGACTAAATTGGTGGCAGGAACCCACCTGAATCGTAAACCTGCTAAGTCTGATTATATTGCATTTCCGTCTTATTTGCAAGGGAAATCTCAGAAAAATAATACTTTTAGGCTGTGCAGCCTTTGACAGCTGCACACCCGATTATTTTTCTTACATTATTTTGCTTTTGCAGACAGAACTTTTTCCTGTACGTTTTTCGGAACCTGCTCGTATTTATCAAAGAACATGGAGTAGTTACCACGTCCCTGAGTTTTAGAACGAAGGTCTGTTGCGTAACCGAACATTTCAGCCAGCGGTACGAATCCACGGATCATCTTTCCGCCGCCGATGTCATCCATACCCTCGATACGACCACGACGGGAGTTGATATCACCGATAACATCACCCATGTAATCTTCCGGAGTGGAAACTTCGACTTTCATGATAGGCTCAAGAAGAACCGGAGCACCCTTCTGCATAGCTTCCTTGAATGCCAGAGAACCAGCAATGTGGAATGCCATCTCAGAAGAATCGACCTCATGATAAGATCCGTCGTATACATTTGCATGAACACCGACTACCGGGAAGCCTCCCAGGATACCGGCTTTCATAGCCTCTTCGATACCTTCGCCTACAGCCGGGATATACTCTTTCGGAATAGCTCCACCGACAACGGTAGACTCGAATTTGTAAATCTCTTCGCCGTTTGCATCCATAGGCTCGAATTTAACTTTACAGTGACCATACTGTCCACGACCACCAGACTGTTTTGCATATTTGCTGTCGATGTCTGCCGGTTTGGTAATGGTCTCTTTGTATGCAACCTGCGGAGCACCTACGTTAGCCTCTACTTTGAACTCACGAAGCAGACGGTCAACGATGATATCCAGATGAAGCTCACCCATACCAGCGATGATGGTCTGACCAGTTTCCTGATTGGTGTGTGCACGGAAGGTCGGATCCTCCTCAGCCAGTTTTGCAAGGGACTCGCCCAGTTTGCCCTGGCCTGCTTTTGTCTTAGGCTCGATAGCCAGCTCGATAACCGGCTCCGGGAACTCCATAGACTCAAGGATTACCGGATGCTGCTCGTCGCAGATGGTATCACCTGTTGTGGTGAACTTGAATCCGATTGCAGCTGCAATGTCACCGGAGTAAACTTTATCCAGCTCCATACGTTTGTTTGCATGCATCTGAAGGATACGTCCAACACGCTCTTTTTTATCTTTTGTTGCATTCAGTACGTAAGAACCGGAGTTCATGGTTCCTGAATACACACGGAAGTATGCCAGCTTACCAACGAATGGGTCTGTCATAATCTTGAATGCCAGTGCGGAGAACGGCTCGTCATCGGAAGAATGTCTTACGATCGGGTTTCCGTCCAGATCGGTACCCTCGATTGGCGGGATATCGGTCGGAGCCGGCATGTACTCAAGAATAGCGTCCAGGAGTTTCTGAACACCTTTGTTTCTGTATGCAGAACCGCAGCATACCGGTACAGCTGTACACTCGCAGGTAGCTTTACGCAGAACTGCTTTCATCTCGTCTACAGACGGGATATCATCATCCAGATAACGCATCATCAGCTCATCATCCAGCTCGCAGATTTTCTCTACCAGCTCGGTGTGATACAGCTCAGCGTCGTCTTTCATATCTTCCGGGATATCAACGATGGAGATATCATCGCCCTTATCGTCGTTGTAGATGTAAGCTTTCATCTCGAACAGATCGATAATTCCCTTGAATTCATCTTCCTTACCAATTGGAAGCTGAAGGCAGATAGCATTTTTACCAAGTCTGGTCTTGATCTGATCTACAGCGTTGTAGAAGTCAGCACCAAGGATGTCCATCTTGTTGATGAATGCCATACGCGGTACGTTGTAGGTATCAGCCTGACGCCATACGTTCTCAGACTGAGGCTCTACACCACCTTTTGCACAGAACACGCCGACAGCGCCGTCCAGTACACGAAGAGAACGCTCTACCTCTACGGTAAAGTCAACGTGGCCTGGGGTATCAATGATGTTGATACGGTGCTCAAGAGCGCCCGGTTTCGGCTTGCAGTTCTCTTCCAGAGTCCAGTGGCAGGTTGTAGCAGCTGAAGTAATTGTGATACCACGCTCCTGCTCCTGTTCCATCCAGTCCATGGTAGCAGTTCCTTCGTGAGTATCACCAATCTTGTAGTTAACACCGGTATAGTACAGGATACGCTCGGTCAGGGTTGTTTTACCTGCATCGATGTGAGCCATAATACCAATGTTTCTGGTTCTCTCTAATGGATATTCTCTTCCAGCCAACGGATTTTCCTCCTCTTAGAATCTGTAGTGAGCAAATGCCTTGTTAGCCTCTGCCATCTTATGAACTTCTTCTTTCTTCTTCACAGAAGCACCTGTGTTGTTAGATGCATCCAGAATCTCGTTTGCCAGTCTGTCTTCCATGGTACGCTCGCCTCTCTTACGAGAATAAGCGGTCAGCCAACGAAGGCCAAGAGCCTGACGTCTGTCCGGTCTTACCTCGATCGGTACCTGATAAGTAGCACCACCGATACGTCTTGCTTTTACTTCAAGAACCGGCATGATATTGTTCATTGCTTCTTCAAATACTTCGATTGCTGGTTTTCCAGCTTTTTCTTCTACTTTAGCAAATGCGCCGTATACGATTTTCTGGGCAACGCCTCTCTTACCATCCAGCATGATGTTGTTGATCAGCTTGGTTACCACTTTGTTATTGTATAACGGATCTGCTAAAACATCTCTTTTCTGAGTATGTCCTTTACGTGGCACGTTACTTCCCTCCTTAACCATCATTCGATTAAATCATCGGTACTCACACTTATTTGCAGTATGTCCGCGCGTGTAAATTCTCTATAAATCCGCAGCCGTGGGGATTTATGGAATAACGCACAACATTTCGCTTTTTTGTGATACTAGATATATCTCGAACTCGTTTTACTTAATTATTTCTTTTTCGGTCTCTTAGCACCGTATTTAGAACGGGCCTGTTTTCTGTTAGCAACACCTGCAGTATCAAGTGTACCACGGATGATGTGGTATCTGGTACCTGGCAGGTCCTTAACTCTTCCTCCACGGATCAGAACAACGCTGTGCTCCTGAAGGTTGTGACCTTCTCCTGGGATGTAGCTTGTTACTTCGATTCCGTTGGAAAGACGAACTCTGGCGATTTTACGAAGAGCTGAGTTAGGTTTTTTCGGTGTAGCAGTTTTAACAGCTGTGCACACACCTCTCTTCTGAGGAGAAGACATATCTGTGGATTTCTTTCTCAGAGAATTGTAGCTTTTCTGCAGTGCCGGCGCGGTAGATTTCTTTACGGAAGTCTCACGGCCTTTTCTTACTAACTGGTTGAATGTTGGCATTCCATTTCACCTCCTGATAGATTTCTCCGTGTGTCCCACGGGGTTTCATACGGCTGCTTTAGTTCAACATAATTGCTTTGCAGCTTTTGCGCGCACAAAAAACAGTCTTTTACGCACGCTCGTTTATTATAGCGTCTGTCCTTTCAAAAGTCAAGGGGGAAATTCGCAAAAAATCGCGTATTTACGCGGCTTCTGCGGATTTCCCCCATTGATGCATTACTGTGCAAAAGTATTTTTTCTTCCTATTATAATCTCACCAGATTATTTTCTGACATTTTCTGTTTTTCGTTAAAGCGGACGGTTCCTGAAGGCCGGACACGCATCACACCGCTTCGGCTTCTCCTCGCTCTGTGCATTGCCCCAGAGGTCACGCGCTTTCTCTTCGGCACACCCTTTGCACCAGGGAAACATGCGGACATTGCTGATGTAAAAGTTCTCAAAGTTTGTCTCGTCGTTGTTGATGTCAAACTGCTGCTTTCTCGACAGCTCTTCCGTATGTTCTGCAATCCAGGCCTTCTGCCCTTCGGTCGCCGGATACCCCGGTCCGCCGAGGACGTAATCCATATCGGCATGGAGATTTTTCCGGTTCGCCTGGTTTGTGGAATCCTACAAATAAAATATAACCGCGACGTAAAAGCTCCTGGATCGGCTCGTCCGTCTGGCCGTCCTGACCTAAAATCGCCCGCGCGGTCTGCGCATGAAAATTTTCTGTTTTGGGATAGAATTTCCCAGTTGGTGCTAAAAATCCATCTGCCATTTTCTTTTCTCCCATGTTCTCATTTGCTGTATGCTTTTCTATACCATAACCGATTTTTTCAAAACAGGCAAGGTTTGTTTTACTGGATTTTTTTTTTATCTGTGCTATACTCTTTCCCGTGCATTTATGCAATCGGATTTTCCCGTCTTTTTGCGGGTGTCCGGACTGGTTCGTGAACTTCCCAGTATAAAAAACCAAGTATCTCAAAATTTTCATCAAAGGAGATTGGAAAATGAATGCAAGAAAACTGGTCATCGACTGTGATCCGGGCATCGACGATTCTCTCGCCCTGATGCTTGCCGCGGCTTCGAAAGAGCTGGATCTTGTCGGCATCACCACAGTCAGCGGAAATGTACCCGCTTCTATGGGCGCTAAAAATGCCCTCAAAATTCTTTCTATGATTGGAAAACCAGATGTCCCGGTTTATGTCGGCGAGGAGACGCCTCTGGTCCGCGACTACGTGGACGCGATGGACACCCACGGCATGGACGGTCTCGGCGAATCGGGCTGGCCGGATGCCGAAGGCCTTACGCCCAACAAGGACGCTGTTTCTTTCCTGATCGAAACCTTAAAAGCAACCCCTGATGTTACCATTCTTGCCCTCGGACCGATGACGAACCTTGCAAAAGTCATCTCCCGCGCACCGGAGTGCCTGACAAACCTGACGGCTCTTGTCTCCATGGGCGGAAGCTATAAGAGCCATGGAAACTGCTCCCCGGTTGCCGAGTACAATTACTGGTGCGACCCGGATGCCGCAGCCGAAGTATTCCGCGCGTTTTCCGAGCTGCCGCAGCTTGCAGGCAAAAAGCTTCATATGATCGGGCTGGATGTCACACGAAAAATTGTCCTGACGCCGAATCTTGTGGAATATATGAAATGCGTAAATCCAGGAGTCGGAACCCGCATTGAGGAGCTGACACGCTTCTACTTTGATTTCCACTGGAAACAGGAAAAGGTCGTCGGATGCGTGATCAACGATCCGCTCGCGGCCGCTTATCTTGTGGATCCGTCTCTCTGCAGCGGTTTTGATGCGTATACGCAGGTAGAAACCGGAGGCCTCTGCATCGGACAGACGGTTGTGGATGCCATGAATTTTTATCAGAAAGCACCGAACAGCCACATTCTGACGCAGGTCGATGTGCGCCGTTTCTTCCTGATGTTCTTTGAGCGCGTTCTCGGCGTGCCGCAGGAGGAATCCGCACCGGTTCTCGACCAGATTCTCACCGCACCGCCGGTCTTCCCACATGAGACGATGTTTCAGAAGGGAGGCGAGGCATGATGAATACTAACCGTACGTTAAAGCTCACGACACTCGCGCTCTGCGGTGTCATCAATATTCTCGGCGGTACCATTGCTCTGCTGCTGCGTCTTCCGGTTTATCTGGACTCCATCGGAACAGTTCTGGCAGCCGCTCTGTTCGGACCTGCTGCAGGCCTCGTTCCGGGACTGATCTCCGGACTCATTTCCGGCATGACGAGTGATATCTATGCGTTTTACTATATTCCGGTGCAGCTTGTCATCGGTCTCGTTGCCGGCCTTGTATTCCGCAGACTCCGCCCGTCCCATACGGCAGGATCCCGCAGCGAGAGTCTTTCCCTCCGCTCCATGGGCTGGAAGCTGTTTCCGGCAGCGCTTGTGATCTCACTTCCGGGTACTGTGGTAAGTTCCACAATCACCGCGGTTGTTTTCGGTGGAATTACTTCCTCCGGCTCCACTGTGCTGGTGCAGCTGCTTCACAGCCTCGGTATGAATCTGACTCTCTCTGTCTGCGTTGTACAGGCCATGACAGACTTTGTGGATCGAATGATTGTCCTTGCGGTCGTCCTCGTGATTCTGCCCGCCGTTTCTTCTGCTTTCGGCAGTCTTTCTATGAGAAGCAGAAAATAATCTGTACCAATAGCACAAAGAATCCTGCAAAAAATTCACTTTCTTTTTTGCAGGATTCTCATATTTTGGCATAACAAGAACTCCGAAAAAAGGGGAGGCTGCATCAGGAGCCATCCCTTTTCCGGAGTTTTTTATTTCTTCTTTAATAAAATCATTCACATGCGCGGATCCATACCTGCATTTCGCCCTCACCTCGGTTGTTCCACATATAATATGGAATCAGCTTCAGTTTCGTCTTTTCCTCTTCCTCTTTCTGATACAGATGATACAACGGCTGTTTTTCCGCATCGCCCAGCTTCATGCGACGTCCCTCGGCCGTTACGCGCACAAAATGCTCGCCCAGCTCATCGGCTGCTTCTGCGGTTTTTTCACCATTCACACAGAGTTTTGTCAAATGCAGATTCTTTCCGTTGTCTGCTTCTTCCATACAGTAAACAACCGGTCCTCGTTTTACGGCAACACGGCCGGCGTCCTCGCGTACAAGCGGATTGGATGCCAAAAACTGGATTTCCATCGGGAAGTTCAGGCGGATCGTCTCACCCTTCGCCCATACTTTTGTCACATACAGATACCCGTCTTTTTCTTCCACTTCTGCGCCTTTTGGAATCTCTTTTTCATAAGAAGCACACCATCCCGGGATGCGGAATGCAAAGGTGTACGGCTCTTTGGTATCGCTCTCGCAGGTCACGGAAACATGGCCGTCCCACGGGAATTCGGAAGTGATGGATGCTTTTACTTTTTCTCCTTCCACTGTTCCACCCATGTACAAGTGGACAAACAGGGTTGTGTCGTTTTCCGTGTATGCGTAAGATGCAACTGAGCTTACCGTTCTTGCCAGGTTCGGAGGGCAGCAGGCACAGCCGAACCATTTCTGACGGATCGGTTTTACATGGAATTTCCGCTCATCCTTGTGACATGCCTCCGGCAGTACCTCCAGCGGATTGACATAGAAGAAGCTCTTTCCGTCGAGCGCCATTCCGGAGAGAACGCCATTGTAGAGGGCTAATTCCATCACATCCGCGTACTCTGCTTTTGCCTGAATCTCCAGCATGCGGCGAGCAAAGAACACAAGACCGATGGATGCACAGGTCTCTGCGTAAGCGGTATCGTTTGGCAGGTCATAGTTGAAAGAGAATGCCTCTCCTATATGAGTGGCACCGATTCCGCCGGTGACGTACATTTTCTGATGCACCATGTTGTTCCAGAGAGTTTCACAGGCTTTCAGCAGGCTCTCATCCTGCGTTGCCCTTGCCACATCCGCCATGCCGGAATAGAGATATACGGCGCGTACGGAGTGCCCCTGCACCTCATCCTGCTGACGCACCGGGCGGTTTGCCTGATTGTAGCTATATCGTTCCTCGCCCTCCGGGCAGGTCAGACCGCGCTCGATATCGTAATAGTATGGTTTTGTTCCGCGTTCATCGATGAAGTATTTCGCAAGATCAAGATACTTCTGCTCGCCGGTCAGATCATAGAGACGCATCAGAGCCATCTCTGCAATTTCGTGACCAGGATAACCTGCTTTTTTACCCTCGCCGTGACCGAGTTTGCTGGCAATAAAGTCCGCGAAACGCTCTGCTGCTTTTAAGAGATGGTCTTTTCCGGTCGCCTGATAATAGGCTACGGCGCCTTCCGTCAGATGACCGAAGCAGTACAGCTCATGGTTGTCCTTAAGGTTTGTAAAAATCATATCCTGATCGTTGATCAGATAGTAGGTATCGAGGTATCCGTCTTCTCTCTGTGCTGCGCAGACAGCTTCAATTGCTTCATCTGCCGTTTTTTCCAGCTCCGGATCGGGATGCTGTGTCAAGGAGTACGCAACTGCCTCCACCCATTTGGTAAAATCGGTATCCTGGAACAGGAAGCCATAAAATCTTCCGTCCATTTTGCCATCCTTCGGCAGTGTCTCAAAAGTATCCAGCGGATATTTGATCTGAACAAATTTGTCTCCTTTTGCTTTCCGCTCTTTTTCAACTTCACCGGCGCGGCGGTAGTTCCGCATACAGAAGCTCGGTGCTGCTCCCGGAACATTGTCATTTAAGGCATTCCACTGATACGGAATTACTTCGGTGCGGACAAGCTCCATCTCTTTTTTCCAGAATGCATCGGTAACCTGGACTTTTGCCAGGGATAATGGTTTGCTGAAGTTTTTCTGATCCATTTTTTCGGTCTCCTTTTTCATTTTCTTCCGCCGCCTCCTGGTTTGAAAAAGATATTTTCCTTGCTTTCAGATATGGGAAGCGTTACACTTCTTTTGACGGCTGTTTTCCTGTTTTTCTATAGTTTTATTTTAGCAAAACGGACCGCCGTTTAAAATACAAGAATGTTTGAAAAGGTTTGAAAAAGTCATATGATCTCTGTTTTATTTCCAGATGCCGCCTGTTTTACCTACGACCTCTGCGGCAAATTCCAGTCCCCGTCCCCGGAGTGGATGCACCTGACACGGAATCTCGTCAATTTTGAACTGATGGTTGTGACGGAAGGAACGCTTTTTATCGCGGACGAACGCCGCTCTTACGAGGTTCACCCCGGCGAATATCTTCTTTTGCCGCCGACCGTCCATCAGCATGGCTCGAAAAAGGGAAGCTGCTCTTTCTACTGGCTCCATTTTATCCCTGGTATCCCCTCCGCACCGATCATCGCTCCTTCTGACCCGACCGCCGGATCGGTTCTGGATGAGTTTCATGCTGCACCGCCATCCTCCTACCGTCTTGAGGACCTCGCTCCCGCCCAGCTTCCATCCAACTACCCCGAAACGTTATGCATCCCGCGCCAGGGAACGCTTTCCTCCCCGAACCGCGTCATCATCCTCATGAAGCAGCTCCAGGACACTTCCCTGCGTTTCCACAATACGTTCCTCAACAACCAGCCTGACTGCCGCTGTTCTCGGCGAAATCAACTGTCAGAGTCCCTTCTACCGCACCTACACTTCCGAAACGCAGCGGACGCAGATCCTGCAGGACATCATCAGCTACATCCAGTACCACAGCAGCGAGTCCCTCAAAGTCACCGAACTCGCCCGTTATTTCGGCTACAACGACAAATACCTCTCTTCCCTCTTCCACGAGGGCACCGGAATGACACTGAAGCAGTTCATCCTGAAATCCAAAATGGACAGCGCTATGGCCGAGCTGACGGACACAAATCACACGGTCTCTCAGATTGCTTATAATGTGGGATTTCAGGATGCGCATAATTTTTCCACGGCTTTCCGAAAACTCACCGGGATGACGCCGGGACAGTACCGGAAGAGTTATGGGAACCGGAAACTTTCTTTTGAATAGGACGGGAGGATACGACCCCCAGGCACAGCGGAGCGTCCGCCCCCCGCGGTGCTGTTTCGGAGGGGAAGAGGCTGTAAGAGGCCGAAAATTTGCTAAAACCGGAACCGGGCTCCGCAAACTCCCTTCGGTCAAACAGTGCTGCGCCCGGTCCCAACGCAAATTTCCGCCCTCTAACATCCTTACCCCTCCTGCAAATGCACCGCGGGGGGGCGGACGCTCCGCTGCGCCTGGGGACCCATCTACGTTTTGGCGGACGGAAGTGATTTACTCAATGGATGGATTCACTTATTCTTTAGAAATTTACTGTTTCTTTTAGAAAATAGACATACTTTGCTCACATTTCTTCCCTATACTATAACTTAGATAGTTGATGAACCACTCAAAACTATCTCCCCCCTCATTATGAAAGAGCAGCCCGCATATCCGCGGGCTGTTCTTATTTTTTGCTTTTTGCACCCCACGTAACGTAAATGCCGCCTGCGGTCGGGGAAAACATCCCGACCGCAGGCGGCCTCACAATCTACCGTGGAATCACATTACTCTTCCGCAGCTTCAATTGCTGCAGTCTCAATAATAAATTTCACGCTTCCATCCATTCCATTTGCCTTACCACTGTAAGAAGTATAAGCACATTTATCCGAATTCAGCGCCTGAATCCGATCCAGTACATCTCCCAGATCATCCTCAAAGGTACTCTTCAGCTTGCTGGTACCCTCTTCTTCAAACTTCTTCGTACCGTCAGCCAGTTCTTTCGCCCCATCGGACAGCTCGTCAATACCATCAACAACCTTGCTGCTTCCCGATTTCAGATCAGAAGCTCCGCTTGCCAGAGAAGAAGTTCCATTTGCCAGTGTAGAAGCTCCGCTCGCCAGCGTAGATGCTCCGCTTGCCAGCGTAGAAGCTCCGCTGTTCAGTTCAGAAGCTCCGCCTGCCAGGGAAGAAGTTCCATTTGCCAGTGTGGAGGCTCCGCTTGCCAGCTGGGATGCTCCGCCTGCTACCTGAGAAGCACCGCTTCTTAAGCTTCCGCTGTTTGCAGAAAGTTTTGCAGATCCATCGCTTAACTGGCTTCCCAGCTGTCCAAGACCTGCGGTCAGCTGTGTCGTGCCGCCCTGCAGAGTCGTAACACCCTCAACCAGAGCCGGTGCATTTGCTTTCAGCTGGCTTGCGCCGGAAAGCAGCGTGTCATTGTAAGCACTCAGCTGGGTAAATCCTGCGTTCAGTGCATTGATGCCTGCTGTTGCTTTTGCAAAACTCTCATTTGTGCTGCTGTACAGCTGGCTCACACCTGCGGACAGAGTACCGATGCCCTTGTACAGAGCGCTTCCGCCTGCATCAAGCTGTGCCACACCTGCGGTCAGTTTCTGCATTGCACCAAGATTCTGCTCAACAACTGTTTTATTATCGGTGATGGTCTGCATCTGTTTCTGCATGGTCTCAAGCTGCGGCATCAGAGCTGCAACCGTCTTCTGCAGATCACTGTACTGGCTCTTGATGTCGCTCATCTTCTGCTGCATTGCTGCAAGACCGGAGAGATCCGGGCGCTCGATTTCGAAGTTCAGTTCCGGAAGGGTAATCTGCGGAGCTGTAACTGGAGTAACCGAAACGGTTCCGGCGGAAGCGGAAACGCTGACACTTCCGATCTGGTTTCTTGCTTTACTTAAGGAATCGGCAAGCTCTGTATTTCCAGCGCTCTTAGCTGCGGAAATCTGTGCATCCAGTGTAACTGCTGCTGCAGAGAGCTGATCATTTGCCTGTTTTGCTGCATCGGCGGATGCCTGGCTTGCTGCTGCATCCGCTGCGCTCTGTGCTGCTGCTGTTGCTTCCTGGTTCAGCTGTGCTGCTGCTCCGTCTGCCCATGCCTGAACCTGTGCTGCCATCTGGGTTCCCATCTGCGTTGCCTGATTCGTGATCTGTGCCTCCAGACCGCTTAAGTAGCTCTCAAGTCCTTTGGACAGCGTATCCATCTGGCTCATCAGCTCGTTGCCGTTTGACATCATGCTGTTGACAGATCCTGCGATTGTGGTGTTCAGAACCTCGGAGAGCGCCTCGGTCTCGGAGATCAGGGTAGAACCGGTGCTGGTCATGCCGTCTACCATCGTCAGAAGGCTCTGTACATCGGTGCTCTGCAGCTGCTCGTTCAAACTGGTCAGTCCCTCGGAGAGTTGTTTTGCTCCTGCTAAAATATCATTCTCATCTTTTCCGTCGAGTGCTGCGTTCAGTGTTGCGATTGCACTGTTTACCTCGGTCAGGCCGTCTGCCAGAGGCTGAAGCTGCTCAGCGCCTGCTGCAAGCTGTTTCTCGCCTGCTACATAAGAAGCAACGCCGTCGGACAGCTGTGTTGTTCCGTCGGTGTACTGTTTTACGCCTGCAACGACTTTATTCACACCGTTTACATACTCGGTTACGCTTCCAGTCAGCACACCGTTCTTTCCAAGATACGTCTGGATTGCTTTATTCAGGGTATCAGCGCCCTCGGTGTAAGAGTTTACGCCGCTTGCCAGGGAAGAAGCTCCGCTGCTTAAGGTGGATGCTCCGTTGGACAGGGTAGCTGCTCCGCTGTTTAAGGTAGAAGCTCCGCTGTTCAGAGTAGAAGTTCCGTTTGCCAGAGTCGATGCTCCGCTTGCCAGTGTGCCGGCTCCGCCTGCCAGTGTGCCGGCTCCGCTGTTCAGCTCGTCAGCGCCGTCTTTTAACGTTCCGATACCGTCATCCAGCTCTTTGTAGCTGTCTTTTAAAGTATCCACACCATCGGAGAGTGCCTTGGAACCGTCAACCAGTTCCATTGCAGCATCCTCAAGATCACTCAGTGCATCCTTCAGGTCATCGTATCCGGTGATGTTGTCGGTATCGATGGTGTCGAGAACATCATCAAGTGCAACGGTGAAGGTAGAATCCAGAGAGAAGTTCTCCACATCTGCAGTGATCTCCAGGCTTTCCGGCAGTTCGAAATCGCTGTCACCGGATACCAGATCTTCAAGGGAATCGGAATTTAATCCCAGGCTTTCCTGCAGGCCCGGCATACCAAATCCGATTACGATGTTTCTGCTTCCATCGGAAATGACTTTACCATTGTCGATCTTGACATTGGAGAAAGTATCCTGCGGAAGAATCATTCCGGTCATCAGGACGAATGGGGTGTACATCGTCTCTTTCTTGCCGTTGATGTCAACCGTTGTCTTTGTGTTGTTTGTATAGTCAACTTTGATTTTCAGTTTTCCGCTCTTTCCGGCCAGGTCATCCGGTTTGATTTCCTTGCCGTCCAGATAATAGGTGAACTTCACGGAAACCGGAGGCTCTTTTGTGGTTGTTCCCTGATAATAGATATCCTCGCCGTCTGTCTGCCAGGTCAGCTTGTTTCCGCTCTGGGTGAACTCCTCGTCGCCCTTTACGTTTTTGATGTCCTTCAGTTCACTCTCATCTTGCAGGTTCTTTTCCGTTCCTGCGTTCTTCAGCCAGTTGGATACGGTAATCTGATCTTCCGATCCGTCTGCATTTGCATTTACATATACGGTTTCTTCTTTGGAAACCGCTGCGTCCTCTCCTGTCGCTGCATAAACCGGAGCAGCTCCCATAACAGCAGCCATACCAACAGCAAGACCAGACATCATCTGTTTTCTCAGTTTTCTGTTTCTATTCATTGTGATAAACTTCCTTTCTGTGGTTTTTATAATGGTTTTTTATGATGAAATCCAGGATCATAAGAGAAGTAAAACCCGCTCGGAGTAAGATACTGCGGGATACCGTTTCCCTCAGATCGAGGATGTTTTTCCTATGCCTTTCAATCATCTAATGTTATAACGCAAAAATGACTCTTAGTCAACATTAAATACTGCACAAAATTGACGATCGGTCATTTTTTTCTTCGTGCATAGTCACAAAAATGAGAAAATTAGTCATTTTCCCTTTGACAGTTTCCATGTATGATACCTATAATTATAGACAAGATAATGACACACGCTTTTGATATCTTTCATGAAAGGAGACTCTCTGTGGGAAAAATTGATAATAACAAACAAATGAAACGTGAGTCCCTTCTGGACTCTGCTTTCTCGCTCTTTATCGACAACGGCTTTAATAAAACCTCTATTTCGGACATCGTGAACAACGCCGGCGTTGCAAAGGGCACTTTCTATCTTTATTTCAAAGATAAATACGATATTCGAAATCATCTGATTGCGCACAAGGCAAGCCAGATATTCCAGGCAGCCTATGCGGATCTGCTGCGCCATCCGGACATCCAGGATTTTGAGGAGCAGGTGCTTTTCATCACCGACAATATCCTCGATCAGTTTGCTGCCAACCACAGCCTTGTGACGCTGATCTCCAAGCACTTAAGCTGGGGGTTCTTCAAAAATTCGCTTACATTTTCTCCGTTCAGTGACGCACCTGCTATCTACACGATTTACGAATCGCTGCTCTCTCACGCGGCATATACGTACCGCTCACCAGAGCTGATGTTCTATATGATTCTGGAACTCGTAAGCGGCACAAGCTACAATGCCATCCTGTATCAGCAGCCAATCCCGCTTGAGGACTTAAAGCCGGAGCTCTACGACGCCATCCGCGGCATTTTCAAACAGTTCCGGATCCGTAAAAAACGGAATGTAACAGAAAGTACGGAAAAAACAATTTCGTCAGCACAGCAGCCTGATCATCCGGCTCCATTAAGGGCAGCGCAATAAAAAATACTTTCGCGGAATCTTCCAACCAAAGAAACCACGAAAGTATTTTTTTGTCTTTTTTATGATACCTGCGTTTCCAGATATTCGGCAATCCGCTGCTCCATCACCGGGACGAGCCACTCAGCGTAGCCGGCCTTCATCGGATGGATCGGATCCTGGAGATACAGTTTCCGTTTTTCCGGCGAAATGCTGTTGATCCGTTCGTCATTCCAGAAATCAATCACGCCGATCTGCCATTTTTCCTGAATTTTCAGAAGTGCTTCCACCATCTTTGCGTACGTATCGGAATCATACTGTGGGTTAGTGTAGAACATGACCCGGCAGTGCCACGTTTCTTTTGCATACGCAATGATGTACTCGATCGCACCGCAGACGGTTTTGACATCGAAGCTGTCCAGATCACGGGATTCCGAAATTTCGCCGAGCGGGCTGTTGCGCGTTGCATCGTTCGTGGAAAGCTGGCAGATAAACAGATCCACCTGACGCTCCGGGTCGAGATTGTCGCGCATGCGCTCGATGTAGGAATCCTCACAGTTATCAATCAGCGTTGTTCCATTGACCGCTTCTTTGATGCAGATACAGCTGTCTTTTTTCGCTATGTACTCCGCGAACGCATTGTTGTGGGCCGCAAATCCCTTCGTCACGGAAGATCCCAGGAAGACAACCGTCTTTCCTTTTAACGGACTCGTCTTTTTAAACGGGATCCGGGAAACATCGTACCGGACGGAATTCCCTTTTTGAAGTAACCAGTTTTCTTATTCATTCTATATACGCCGCCGGCAGCTAAGGCTGCGCCTCCTGCTGCCAGGATTCCGGCTATGATTTTTGCATCCATGGGTAAACCTCCATTATCTGAGTCAGTACAGATTTACAGATCCTTTCGGATCTTTTTTCGAATACCCCTATCTTACATCATTTTTTCGAAAATGCAAGTAAACTTTGTTGTCGATTTTGTTCCGATTTTGTTAACAAAGTTCGGCTTTTCTGTGTTTTGGTCGAATCCGCAGCGGTTCTGGCGAAAGCTTTCACCACTTTTTCCAAAAAAAGATTGACTCTCAAGTGTACTTGAGTGGTATAGTGAGAGTAAGATTTTATTTTATCACAAAGGAGAATTCTGTCATGAAAGAAACGGTTTTAGGCAGTCATCTGAGAAAAGTTCCTTCGATTGCAGTCGGATGCATGCGGCTTTCCGAAAAATCGAAAGACGAGATGAATCATTTCATCCATTCCGCGCTGGAACAGGGCGCATATTTCTTTGATCATGCTGATATTTACGGCAGCGGCATGAGTGAAACAGTTTTCGGTGATGCATTTGCCTCCGATCCTTCCCTGCACCGCGAGGATGTTCTGATCCAGTCCAAATGCGGCATCCGCCAGGGCTGCTATGATCTGTCAAAAGAGCACATTCTGGAATCGGTGGACGGTATTTTAAAACGGCTGCAGACCGATTATCTCGATCTTCTGCTGCTCCACCGCCCGGACGCCCTCGTAGAGCCAGAAGAAGTTGCAGCAGCGTTTGATGTTCTGTTTGAGAGCGGAAAGGTCCGCCATTTCGGTGTTTCCAACCACAAGCCGATGCAGATTGCGCTTTTGCAGAAATATGTCCGCCAGCCGCTCGTTGTCAATCAGGTACAGTTCAGCATTCCGGTTTCCAATCTTGTCGCCAACGGCATGGAAGTTAATATGGAGACACCGGGCTCGGTTGACCACGACGGAAGTCTGCTCGACTACTGCCGGCTCCATGATATTACGCTTCAGGCGTGGTCGCCATTCCAGATGCCGTCATGGAAGGGATGCTTCCTTGGAAGTGACGAGTATCCGGAGCTGAACCAGAAAATCCGCGTGCTGGCCGAAAAATACGGTGTCAGTGATACCACGATTGCAGCGGCGTGGATTCTGCGCCATCCGGCGAATATGCAGCTCGTCACCGGTACGGCAAGTGAAAAACGCCTGAAAGAGATTATCGCGGCATGCAATATTACGCTGACGCGGGAAGAATGGTATGAGCTGTATCTGGCGGCAGGTCATCCGCTTCCGTAAGTTTTTCTGTCCGCCCGTATGCGGAGCAAGGCTAAAATCCGTTTTTCGGATCCGGGATTGATTTATAACATCGGAAAAGCATTCCTTTGGATCTTGTCGATCTTCCGGAATGCTTTTCCCTTTTTCCTTTTCTTTTTTCATACAGCTATCTGCAATCCGCATTTGCTGCCTGCCCATAACCAAACAACTGCTCTGTGATTTATCAGATCTCTCCCACCAGATATCCCTGTTTTCCGTCGCGCAGGAAGATCGGCAGTGTTTCGATCGGTGCCTCGATTTCGTAGGCTTTTCCGCCCTCATAAACATCACCGGTATTTGCCAGTGTCCAGGATGCACCGGCCGGCAGATAAACGGTACGGCTCGTTGCTTTTGCCCGGACAATCGGTGCTACAAGGATGTCGGAGCCGAACATGTAAGCATCGGAGATGTCCCAGCACGCTGCATCCTCCGGGAACTCATAGAACATCGTTCTCATGACCGGTGTTCCTTTTTCGTGCGCTTCTGCCATCAGGCTTCTCGTGTAATCGCGCATTTTTTCGCGGACACCGATGAATTTTGTCAGGATTTCATAATTTTTCTCTCCGAAGCTCCATACCTCGTTGTCAGCTCCGGTTCCCTCACGCACTTCGCCAGCCTTGTTGATGATCTCTTCTCTTGGTCCCCGGTTTCCGTGAATACGCATAACCGGGCAGAAGGTGCCAAACTGGAACCAACGCACAAGCAGCTCCTGGAAGTCCGGATCTTCGGTCACACCGCCGTGGAATCCACCGATATCGGTCGTCCACCACGGAATACCGCAAAGTCCCATATGAAGGCCTGCACAGATCTGTTTGCGGAAATCCTCGTGGGTTGAGAAAATATCCCCGGACCACACGAGCGCACCGTATTTCTGGCTTCCGAGCCATGCACAGCGCACAAGGTTGACAATATCTTCCTGCCCATTCTCTTTTTGTCCTTCGTAGAACATGCGGGAATACTCTCTCGGGTAAATATTTCCGATCTCTTCCACCGGGCCTGCGGCGTAGCGGTAGCACTCATACTCGTACGTCGAAAATTCCGGCTCTGCTTCATCCAGCCAGAACGTACGGATGCCGAGATCTGCATAGTTTTTCTTTACTTTTTCCCAGACATACTTTCTCGTTCTCGGATTCGTTGCATCCAAAAAGACATTATTTCCATGGAACAGCATCTGAACATCAACACCTGCATTACTCTTCACGAGAAGTCCCTGCTGTTTCATTTCTTCGTAATTTTCACTTCTCCAGTCGATCTGCGGCCAGATGGAAACCATCGTCTCAATGCCCATCTCGTGCAGCTCATCGATCATTGCCTTCGGATCCGGGAAGTATTCCTCGTCAAAACGGTAATCACCGCATCTTGGCCAGTGATAGTAGTCGATCACAAAAACATCCAGCGGAATGCCGCGTTTTTTGTACTCGCGCGCCACGTTCAGAACCTGCTCCTGGTTGTAGTAGCGCAGCTTGCACTGCCAGAAGCCAAGGCCGTACTCCGGCATCATCGGAACTTTACCAATGGCATCTGCAAAGTGCTCTTCAATTTCTGCCGGGGTATCGCCTGCGGTTACCCAGTAGTCGAGCTGCTTTGTGGTGCGTGCCAGCCATTCCGTTGTGTTCGTTCCGAAATGAACCTCACCGACCGCTGCATTGTGCCACAGGAAGCCGTAGCCAAGGCTCGATACATAAAACGGAATGCTCGCCTGCGAATTACGGTGCGCCAGTTCCAGGTTGCATCCCTTCAGGTTCATTCTCTCCTGCTGATACTGTCCCATACCGTAAATCTTCTCATCCGGGTTGGAATCGAAGGATACTTTCAGCTGATAAGCGCCTCCCTTTAATGCACGGTAATCGTGTGCGCGCAAGCAGAGCGCTCCGCCGTTTGCGATCTCGGAGAGCAGCACCTCGCCCTTCTGATTCAGGAACGTAATCCGCAGCTTCTGTCCCCACGGCTGAAGCTCGAGAACCGCCTGGATTTTACCGTTTTTGATCGTCGCTTTCAGTTCATCCACCAGCTCAATTTCCGCTTCCACCGGTTCCGGATCAAGCAGTGCAATGCTTCCCTCTTCTATCTCCGAAAGAAGCGTACCTCTCACCCGAAGACTGTCCTTCTGCCACGGCTCCACCCGGACCGTCTCCCCATCCTGCCGGAAAATCAGCGCATTTCCCTGTTTTTCAAAATACTGCATAAAACCCTCCCTTTCCAGAACCCGCCGTTCCAAACGCATGCATGGGCTCTGCTCTTTTCGTTTACTTTCTACTTAGCATTATACTAACATTTCCGGCAAAATACTTGATCTTAATTTTCATGTTCTAACACTATTTTGATCTTTTTCAATTATTTCCCATTGAAATAAAGCTCTTTCTTAAGGAATCGGAATTCACCTTTCCCCTGCGTCCGTTTTTCAACGCAAAGAACCCCCGGAGCCATTACAGCCCCGGGGGTTCTCAGTATTTCATTTATTATGCAAGCTTCAAAGTATTAACCTTAACTCCAGGTCCCATAGTAGGAGCCAGAGTAACGCTCTTCAGGTACTGTCCCTTCAGAGTAGCCGGTTTTGCTTTGTTGATTGCACCGATCAGCGTCTGGAAGTTGTCGCTTAACTGCTCCTCAGTAAAAGAAGCTTTTCCGATTGGCACGTGGATAATGTTTGTTTTGTCAAGACGATACTCAATCTTACCTGCTTTGATCTCTTTAACGGCTTTGGTAACATCCATAGTTACGGTACCAGCCTTCGGGTTTGGCATTAAACCTTTCGGTCCAAGTACACGGCCCAGACGACCAACAACACCCATCATATCCGGTGTAGCAACAACAACGTCGTAATCAAACCAGCCATCGTTCTGGATTCTCGGGATCAGCTCCTCAGCTCCAACGAACTCTGCACCTGCTGCAACAGCCTCATCAGCTTTTGCGCCTTTAGCGAAAACAAGTACACGAACCTGTTTTCCGGTACCGTGCGGCAGAACAACTGCTCCACGGATCTGCTGGTCTGCGTGACGTCCGTCACAACCAGTTTTGATGTGAACTTCGATTGTCTCGTCAAATTTAGCAGTAGCTAATTTCTTAACTGTGGAAATAGCATCTGCCGGATCGTACTGAATGCTACGATCAACTGCTTTTGCAGCCTCTAAATATTTCTTACCATGTTTCATTGTCTAATAACCTCCTGGTGGTAGTTGCGGGAATCTCCCTCCCACGTCAATACGAGAAGATGTAAACTCTTCTTCTAAATTAGTCCTCTACAACGATACCCATACTTCTTGCGGTACCTGCGATCATGCTCATAGCTGCCTCAACAGTTGCTGCATTCAGGTCTGGCATCTTCATCTCTGCGATCTCACGAACTTTGTCCTTAGAGATAGTAGCAACTTTCGTTTTGTTCGGAACGCCGGAACCAGATTTCAGGTTGCAGGCTTTCTTAAGCAGAACTGCTGCCGGAGGAGTTTTGGTTATGAAGCTGAAACTTCTGTCTGCATATACAGTGATAACTACAGGGATGATCAGGTCTCCCTTATCTGCTGTTCTTGCGTTGAACTCTTTGGTAAACTGTACGATGTTTACTCCGTGCTGTCCAAGTGCAGGTCCAACCGGTGGTGCTGGTGTTGCTTTACCAGCAGGAATCTGTAATTTGATATATCCTGTAACTTTCTTTGCCATTTTACGGCACCTCCTAAATAAATGTGGTAATTGCGGGAATTTCCCTCCCACGAAACGCCCCTGGGGCATTTCTTACATCTTCTTGACTTCTGCGAAACTTATTTCTACCGGCGTTTCGCGGCCGAACAGCTCAACATTGATGGTAACCATCTGTTTTGTATCATTGATACTCTGAATCAGTCCGGTTGTATCCTTCCATGCGCCGCCTGTTACAACGACTGCATCGCCGACTTCAAGGTCAAGCTCAACCTTTTCCTCACCACCGGTGATTCCAAGGTTCACCATTTCCTCATCCGTAAGCGGTACCGGCTTGGATCCCGGTCCTACGAAGCCCGTAACACCTCTGGTATTGCGGACAACATACCAGGTATCGTCGTTCATGATCATGTTGATCAAAACGTAGCCCGGAAACAATTTCCGGAGTACCTGTTTCTTGGTTCCGTTCTTGACTTCAACAACTTCTTCCATAGGAACACGTACTTCCAAAATCTGATCCTCAAGATGACGGTTCTCAATTGTTTTCTCAATATTGGCTTTTACTTTGTTTTCATAGCCCGAATAGGTGTGGACTACATACCAGTTTACTTCTGACATTCTGACACCTTTATCCTTATTTGATCAATAAATTGACGAACTCGATTACAGCGCTGTCAACCAGGGTGATTAACCCGCAGGTTACTGCAGAGATCGCTACGACTGCAACGGTCTGCTTGCCCAGCGTTTTGTTGTCAACCCAGATGATTTTTCTGAACTCTGCTTTCAAGCCCTTGAACCAGCTCTTTTTGGATGCTTTTTTTTCAGTTTCTGCCATTGGATCACCTCTTACCAAAGATTATTTGGTTTCTTTGTGCATTGTGTGCTTTTTGCAGAATCTGCAGTACTTCTTTGTCTCCATTCTCTCAGGATGGTTCTTTTTCTCTTTTGTCATGTTGTAATTACGCTGTTTGCATTCAGTACATGCCAATGTGATTTTTACGCGCACGACTTCCACCTCCACTGTGTATTTGCGTTATCGCTTGTGATCCTTGCGGATCAGCGGCGGTCTCTTCATTTCTGCCCTGTTTTTGCTGCTCGTACTTCAGCAATTTCAGGCATAAAAAAAAGACCTTCTTCCATGTCGCTGGTTTATTGTAGCACAGGAACTGCCTGTTGTCAACAAAATTCACCAAAGTACGCTGAGATTTTTTATCAGGATCGTATCGTTTACTGGTTTCCGACGAACTGTAACACCCTGTTTGTTCGAGGCGGTTCCGGACAGGAAATGATTCTGCGCGCAATTTTTCCTGCGCGCAGAACCATTCTCTTATTCTTTCCCCCCAAAAAGCCTTACGCATCCGATCTGGAATACGCGTTTTTCATCTGGTTGCTGAGTTCAAAGAGTACCTTGTGCAGTGTTGCACCCGTCTCCTTTTTCAGCATTTCAGCGATTTTGTTGTTTGCTTCTTCTCTCAATTGTGTCTGTTTTGTTTCGTCTGTCTCCCCTGCAAGCAGCGCATCGTACTGATGGATCAGTGCATGGCCTTTTGCCATCACCTTTTCCTGATACCGCTCAATGTGGAAGATAGAAGACTTATAGGATGCATCTGCCATTGCTGCCACCATGCGGCTTGCCCAGTAGAAGTTATCTGTGGAAACCTCTCCCGTTGTGTTGGAAAGATACTCCGGTGTTGTCGTCACATCGGTGTAGAACGGAACCAGCACATTGAATGCATTTGACGCAAATGCAATCCACTGCAGAATGCCGTTGTCTCCTTTGTGATCCGGGCGCATCTGGATGACAGAAAGGAAATCGGTCCGATTGACACCGATGGAGCGGTATGCCCCTTTCCACGATTTATCGCCGTATGCGGCATACGGGTCGTACGGTGTTCCCTGATAGTGAGAGGACAGTACGTATTTCACATCCTCTACGGTGATCTTCTTCTCCGGAACCATCATCCACGGAATATCGTCAGATACTGGTGTGTAATCGGCATCCGGTCCGTCCCATTTTTTCGTGTGCGGGTTCAAATAGCGCTCCATGAACCAGGCACGCGGTGTATTGTAAACGTGATCGGAATCATCGTGGCTTCCGAAGGCATCGCGCGGATTAAAATTTCCATCCATAGAAAGATCCAGATGATATGTTTCAATAAATTCTTTCAAGTCTGCTGAGCACATATATTCCTTCTGTTCGCCGAGTGCATCCTCCAGATCAAAATGGTCGATGCCAAGCTGGTTCGGCATGGCCACATAATGGTCATCCGGCACTTTCACTGCCATCCAGTGGTGGCCTCCGATGGTCTCCAGCCACCAGATCTCATCGTGGTCCTGAAATGCAATGCCGTTCATCTCGTATGTACCGTACTGCTCCAGCAGGCTGCCCAGTCTTTTGACACCTTCTCTGGCGCTTTTAATATAAGGAAGAACAATATAAACGAGATCCTCCTCGCCGATTCCGCCCGGAACCTCTTCTTTTCCGTCTTCCGCCGGCTGATAAACGACAAGCGGATCAGCACCCAGCACACGCGGATTCGATGTGATTGTCTCGGTCGCAGTCATACCGACCTGCGCTGCATTCACGCCGCTTGCCGCCCAGACCCCCTCGCCTTTTTCTGCGTTTGGCACTGCAGTGTACCGCATCGGATTGTCCGGAAGCTCAATGGTCAGATGTGAAATCTCGGTTTTATAGGTTCTCGGCTGCTCCTCCGGTTGAATCACTACAAATTTTTTCGATGTATAATGGCCTGCACCGGAATCGTCGTTTCGCGCGATCATGGTGGAACCGTCATACGATGCTTTCTTTCCAACTAAAATGGTTGTACAAGGCATAGCTATAGCCCTCCTTTTGCTGTCTTATGCTTCCGATTATGACACTATAAACTGCGATTTGCAAGCACCATGTTATCTGTCATTTTTTTCGTTTTCTTCCTTTTTCACAAAATAAACCGTATCAATTCCTTCTCCCCTGTCATCCTTCAGCCGCCTGACAAGACTATATCCCAGCTTGTCCAGGATATGCTCCTGGGCCCCGTTCGTGGACCAGGTACGGAGAGTAATCCGGCTTCCCGGAAATTTTGCCGCGATGTCCTTTTCTGCTTCTGCATACATTACCTCCGAAATTCCCTGTCCGCGGTAATCCGGCCAGACGCAGAGGGTGGTCAGATAGCAGGAATCCGGATATGCTTCCAGATTTTCACAGTTAAAATGATCCTTCCAGGTCATAAAGGCCCGCACGACTCCCTCTTCCTTCCACAGCACCACATGCTGACTGCAGATATTTTCCAGATATTCTGCAATTCCATCCGTCTTTTCTTCTGTCTCGGCCCAGTTCGTCTGGGATGTACTGTTGCGGTGGGAAAGCGGCGGAACGAAGTCCTGATCGCACAGCTCCAGCAGCCGCCGGATTTCCTCTTTCTCTTTTCGGTCCTCTATCCCGTCCCTTACAACGACTCTGCTCTCGCAGCACATCCACGGAAGCCGGCATACGAGTGCTGCGGCTGCACACATGCCATCTTCTACACTGGCGGCATCAAGCCATTCTTCTCTGGTATGCGCTCCCCCGCCCCGGCAGAAACCGACACAGATGGCAGGAATATGCCGCGACAATGGGATATTACAATCTGTAGATGCCTCAGAGCATACCGGCTCTTCCCCGTCGGCTGCCTTCAGCGTTTTCTGCGCACACCGCGTCATACGTGCCATCTGGACAGGATCGGTTTCTCTTGCGCACGGCCGCTTTCCGACGAGCTCACAGGAATACTGTACCTCCTCACTCTGGCGTGCTGCTATGGTCTGCTCCAGATATGTTTCGCAGGCTTCCAGACTCCGGTAATCCTCCGAACGGAATTCAAACAGCATGGAGGCATCCTGCGCAATCGTATTAACAGAGGTTCCTCCCTCTATTTTTCCCACATTGTATGTTGTATGAGATGCTGCATCCGTCTGAAAACGGTAAAGCTCTCCGATCAGACCCGCAAGCTCTGCAATGGCATTTTTTCTTCCGAAATTCAGGAAAGAATGACCGCCCTTTGTTTTTGCCGAAATCCGATACCGGACAGACCCGATGCAGATGGGATACATTTTATCCCGATACAGGTCAAAGGCTGCCATTCCACACAGATTTTTTTCATAATGGTCGACAAGCGCGCGAACTCCGCACAGATTGCCAAGCCCTTCTTCTCCCAGATCCGCTGCAAAAATCAGACCGCATGGAAGCTCCGGCTCTGTCTCATGAACGTATTTTGCCGCCATCAGAAGCATCACGACATTCACGGTATCGTCTGTGATGCCGGGACAACGCCAGATCATTCCGTCTTCTTTAATCTCCAGCGGCTCCTCCAGCGAAAACACGGTGTCCAGATGCGCCGTATACAGAACCTTCTTTTCCTGTTCCGGCCGATACTCCCAGATTACATTTCCAAGCTCATCCGTATGAACTGACTCCATGCCCTGCTGTTTCATCCATTCCATGCAATATGCGATTCTCTGATCCTCTTTTCCCGTTTCCGTCGGGGTCAGTGTCAGCTCCCGCAGCGTCTGCAGCGCAAGTTCTTTGTTGTTCCGGCAAAAGTTTCGGTATTCCTCTTCTATTTCCCATTTTTTACGCATGAAGTACAATCCTTCCTTCTTTGTATTCCCATTCTGTTCCATATCTCTTGCTCACGCGGGTGAGATATTCTGCAATTTTTTCTGCTGTTTTTTCGTCTGCCACGTACGGAATATTTTTTTCTGCGTTTTCCCTGTCCATACCAAGCTCGACCGGCAGAAGCTCCAGATGTGTGCATTTTCCCTGACAGATCTCGAAATACGGCAGCACACTCCGATAGACCTCCGGAATTTCGTAGAGGGAATGTGAGGACTGCTCCTGCCGCCTGGCGATTCCGATGGATGCTGCCGTGTGAATATTCAGGCCATATTTTTCCATGTAGTCCGCAGGCAGAAGGCGTACATACTGATTTTCAAAAATAAAATTTCCGAGGCAATAGAAAATCGGACAGTCACGATACAGTTCGATTCCCTTCAGCTGATGCGTTCCGCCCCCGATCACCGCGCTGGCTCCCGCATCGATACAGGCGCGTGCAAATTCCTCCAGAAAATAATCCGCTTCCTCGTCATTGTCCTTACGGATTTCATGGGAATGTACCATAACCAGGACTGCCTCACATGTCATCTTCGCTTCCCGGATTGCATCGACGGTGCGTTTCACATCGATCGGATTCGGGCTGGAGCTTCTTCCCTCTGTTCCGTCCTTGCTGATTTCAAACATTTTCCCGCCAAATTCCATGACACCCTCGGGAAGCGGAGCGATAAATCCCTCCTGCCGGTGCAGATCCCGCAGTCCGTTGATTCCGGTCACCTCTGCAATCTTTGCAAGATCCTGCGCATGTTTCTCCGTAATGGTATATTTTTCCGAAAAGCGCAGCGGATTTAAGCCCGGCCTGCCAGGCTGCCGTTCCGTCTGGCTTCCCGCCCTGGCTGCATTTTCAAACGTAGAACAGATATCAATCACCGCAATCTGTCCCGCTGTTGTGTCCAGAATGGCAGGACGCGATGCTTCGTAAAGATTTTTGCCTGCTCCGGCATATGCCACATCCTTTTTTTTCAGTTCGCTGATCGTAGATGCAAGTCCTTCGTAGGAATAATCCATCGTATGATTATTCGAAATCCCAAGAAAATTAAAACCGTAACGCAGGGTATCTTCCAGACACTTCGCATCTGCAGTCAGCCATGTTCCGCCGGAATACGCCGATGCGTAACAGCTGCCGTCCGATATCGTTGTTTCCAGATTCGCCATCCGAACCTCTCCCTGCATCAGAAATTCGCGAATCGGCAAAACATCCTGATATCCCGGCAGAAGCCGTTTCATAATCAGAATATCACCCGCCGCCGATACTCTTATTGTTCTGTTCATTCTTTTTTTGCCTCCCGAACGATTCCTGCTCTCTGCTTTTAGAATCGCATCTTTATCCATTCTTATTTTTTCGTAACGGTTCAAAAGTCCCATCCCGGTTTTTCTTTCCTTTTACATGGTTCCAAATCGTTACTTTTTCTCTCTGTATCTGCTGCTTCTTTCTACCAGATCCGCAAAAAGGCGGTTCATCTCCGGCGCTGAGTGGATCAGCCCTTCCGGATGCCACTGTACGGCCACAATCTGTCCGTTGCGGCTTTCTATCGCCTCGATGGTTCCATCCGGCGCCGTTGCTGAAACCACGATGTCCTCTCCCGGCGTACGCACTGCCTGATGATGCATGGAGTTTACCGCATGGGTTCCCGCCCCAAGGATTTCTGCCAGATGGGTTCCCTCTTTAATTTCTACATGGTGATGCAGATACGACCGCTCCAGGGACTGCAGATGCAGAATTGTAGTTTCCTTCTGTGTATAGATATCCTGGTACAGATCACCGCCGCACAGGACATTTAAAAACTGAATTCCTTTGCAGATGCCAAGCATAGGCATTCCCATCTCTTTTGCTGCCCGTCCAAGTGCAAACCATGCCTCGTCGATCTCCGGGCGGATGGTCTGGATCTGCGGTTTTGGCTCTTCCCCATAATACCACGGATTTAAGTCCTCTCCGCCGGGAACCAGAATTCCGTCGCACACAGCAAGTATGCCTTCTGGATCCGCTTTCATGGCAACTGCCGGAATTGCCATAGGAATTCCGCCGTTATTCAGAACTGATTCGATATAATCGCTGTTGACATACATTCTCTCCGCACTTGAAAAAAGTCCCGGCTGTGTTTTATACGTATTTCCCAAGATTCCAATGATCGGTTTTCTCACTTGTAAACTCTCCTTTTTTACCAGATATGCCGAAAACGGCTTCACCTTTCCTGTGAACCCGCTTCCGGCATGCTTTTTCTTTCGTTATCGAATATTTTACAGTACATCCTGATGGCAGATATGACGGATCTTTTCCTCATCTAAAGCACGAATGACATTGGCTGCCATTGCGCTTGCTGCCTCCAGGTCTTCTTTTGCGCAGAAATTGTAATGGCTGTGCGCATAGCGGGATGGAACACCAAGCACCAGACACGGAACTGCTTTTCCTGTCACGCTGATTTTTGCTGCGTTTGTACTTCCGCCTCTTCTTACGCTCTCCTGGTATTTGATTCCGCATTTTGCTGCCACTTCCTCGGCCAGTGAAATAAACTGCGTATTGGAAATATAGCTGTTGTCCAGGATACGAATCTGAACACCCTTCTTCATGCAGCCCTGTGCCTGTCCTGCGCTGATGAAAAAGTCATCGGAAGGAGATCCTTCAAATACAATGGCAAGATCCGGTTTTACAATCTGGCTCGTTACCACAGCACCGCGGGTTCCGACCTCCTCCTGCGCCGCAAAGGCGCCGACAACATTAACTGCAAGAGAAGCCTGCTCCTTTTCCAGCTGTTTCATCGTATCTACGATGCACGCGCAACCGGCACGGTTGTCAAATGCTTTTCCGAAGCAGATTTCATGCTCTGCATCGTATTCAAAGGTTACATCCGGCATCATCGGATCACCGATATGGATTCCGAAAACGTTTTCAACCTCCTCGCGGCTGGTTGCTCCGACATCCACATACATTTTTTCAATTTCCAGAGTCTGACTGCTGCGTTCCGCTGTTGTCATGAAATGAACCGGTTTTGCGCAGATAATACCATGTACCATTTTTCCGGATCTGGTGCGGATCCATACCGCATGTGCCGGAAGGCTGGTCAGATGAAAGCCGCCAAGCATGATAATGCCAAGGCATCCGTTGTCCTGGATATTCTGTACCATGAAACCGCATGCGTCCAGATGGGCATCCAGCTGGATGACCGGACGGGAATCCTGCTTTGTTCCCGGCATCCGCACATACAGGTTATTCATTGCGTCATTTTCTACATCAAATTCTTTGCAGTAATCTGCTATGGTACGGATGACATCCTCCTCAAATCCACTTGGTCCAAATGCATCGGAAAGCTTACCAAACATTTCTATATCCATTGTTTTATCCTCTTTTCTTTGGGTTTCTATCAGATTTATATTCTTAATATACAACAAAGCAGTGTGCTGTGACAATATCCATCCAGCGATCTGTCTCCAGCTTATTTGTGAAGGTATCTACCCTCTGCATTCCCGGATAAAACGACATCGTGTACGCTTTTTTCCAGTCTTTATAGGTTACCTCATATGTAAAGTGCTCCGGAAGAGCCACCTGACACTCTTTTTTCTGTCCGGCAACTGCCTTTTTACCCCTTCCCGGATTTCGGATATCACTTTTCCTTTCGCTTTGCACCACGTTGCCGCACCGACACCATGCTTCGTTTCCACTGTCGTAATGCCCGGAATCAGTTCTTTGGCCTGACGGCAGATCTCCTCATCTCCGGAAAGAAACAGCACCGGTACGTGATGTGATGCTGCTGTATAGCTGTTCAGCATGCACTCACTCATCACTTTTCCATTCAGATGAATATACAGGCTGTTTCCTGTCGATGTGTGGCTGATCGAAAAATTGGGATCTCCTGCCGGTGCATGGTATCCAAGATACAGTACGCCGTCATAGCTGTCGTCGATACCATACATCATATTATACGGATGACCACTCTTTCCCCGGATCAGGGTGACATACTCCGGCATTTTCAGCGGGTCAATGTTGGATGCATCTCCGTGACCGTCCTTTACGACAATCTCATCCGCGCCCGCTTCATGTGCTGCTTCGCATGCCGCAACGACCTCTTCGGTCATCTCCTCTGCAAATCTCTGGTATACGCTTTCCTTCTTATGTGTTTCATCGGTCAGTGCCACTCCGGCACAGCCCTCGATATCTGCACTGATAAAAAGCTTCATTTCTGCTGTTCCCTTCTTTCTTTATCATAAAGATGACAATATACGTAATGTCCGTCATCCACTTCATACCGCTCCGGCGCCTGTGTTTTGCAGCATTCCATGCATTTTGGACATCTGGTATGGAATTTGCAGCCTGTCGGCGGCTTGTGGGCGGATGGGATGCTTCCCTCAAGCAGAATTCTTTCTCTTTTTGCCGTCGGATCCGGAACCGGAACTGCAGAAAGCAGTGCCTGCGTATACGGATGCATCGGATTGCTGTAAATTTTCTCTTTTTCTCCGACCTCCACGAAATTGCCGAGATACATAACGCCGACACGGTCACTGATGTATTCCACAACGCTCAGGTCATGTGCAACAAAAATATAGGTCAGATCCAGGTCATGCTTCAGTTCATTTAAAAGATTCAGAACCTGCGCCTGAATAGACACATCCAGTGCCGAAACCGGTTCGTCTGCGATGATCAGAGACGGTTCTACCGCAAGTGCACGGGCAATTCCGATTCTCTGACGCTGACCGCCGGAAAATTCATGTGGATAACGGTTTGCATGGTAGTCATCCAGTCCTACCCGGTGCAAAAGATCCAGCACTTTCTTTTCCAGATCCGCTTTATCCTGATACAGATGATGCACCAGCAGCGGCTCTGCAATGATATCAAAAACGGACATTCGTGGATTCAGGGACGCATACGGGTCCTGAAAAACCATCTGTACTTTTTTCCGGATGGAACGCATTCTCCGGTCATTGTACTCTGTAATATCTTCGCCATCCAGATACACATGGCCCGATGTCAGATTTTCCAGTTTGCAGACGCCTCTTCCCAGTGTGGATTTTCCGCAGCCGGACTCGCCTACAATTCCGAATACCTCTCCTTTTTTCACCTCAAAGGTAACTCCGTCTACCGCTTTGACGAATTCCTTTTTCCCAAATCCGCTTCCGGCAACCGGATAATAAATTTTCAAATCCTCTACTCTAAGTAATGTATCCGACATCCTAGTCACCTGCCTTCTCTACGTGATCTGTTTTGAGCTGTCCGCTTTCGCAGAGCCAGCATCTGCTGATATGGCCTTCTTCGATCTGGAAAAATCCCGGTTCTTCCTCGCGGCATTTTTCCGAAGCGTATGGACATCGCGGCTCAAATTTGCAGCCTTTCGGCATATATTTCGGGTTTGGAACGTTACCCGGAATCGACTTCAGTTCTTTTCCGGCGTCTCCCAGTCTCGGAATCGATCCCAGCAGTCCCTTCGTATACGGGTGGGACGGATTGGCGAAAATTGTTTTTACATCTCCGCGCTCTACCACGCGGCCGCAGTACATAACGGCAACATCATCGCAGACCTCTGCAACGACGCCAAGATCATGTGTAATAAACAGGATGGATGTACCTGTCTCTTTTTTCAGCTGATTCATCAGATCCAGAATCTGTGCCTGAATCGTTACATCCAGCGCAGTCGTCGGCTCATCCGCAATCAGGATTTCCGGCTTGCATACAAGTGCCATGGCAATCATGACCCTCTGTCTCTGGCCGCCGGAAAGCTGGAACGGATACTCCTTCATCATATGCTCCACACGCGGAACACCCGTTTTCCGGAGCATGTCCTCTGCCTTTTTCAGTGCCTCTTTTTTTGATATTTTTTCGTGCTGCAGAACGCATTCTGCCACCTGGTCTCCAATCTTCATGACCGGATTCAGACTGGTCATCGGTTCCTGGAAAATCATGGAAATTTTGCTTCCGCGCAGCTTTCTCTGCTGTTCCTTCGTCAGCTTTACAATGTCATCGCCATCCAGCAGGATTTCGCCATCAGCAATTTTTCCTTTCGTTCCGGCCAGTAATCCCATCACAGAGAGGGATGTCACGCTCTTTCCACTTCCCGACTCGCCTACGATGCCAAGTGTTGCGCCGCGTCGAAGCTCCACATCGACACCGTCTACTGCTTTGATCACGCCGCCATCGGTATAGAAATACGTATGTAAATTTTTTATCTCAAGTACGTTATCAGTAGCCACTTCTGCTCCTCCTTATCAATCGGAAAGTTTCGGATCGAGTGCATCGCGAAGTCCGTCGCCTAACAGGTTAAAGCTCAGTACGGTAAGGAAAATCGCAAGACCCGGGAAAATCGTCACATACATTGCACTTGCCATATAGTTTCTTCCGTTGGAAAGAAGCAGTCCCCATTCCGGTGTCGGCGGCTGTGCGCCCATTCCCAGGAAGGAAAGGCTTGATGCTGTCAGAATGGAAGATCCAAATGACATGGAATACTGTACAATGATGTCCGGAATGGCTCCCGGCAGAATATGGTGAAACAGAATTCTTGCATCGGAAACACCGATGTTCCGTGCTGCCAGGACAAAGACGGAATTTTTCAGGCTCAGCGTTTTGCTTCGGACAAGCCGCGCAAAGGTCGGTGTAGAAAAGACAGCGACCGCAATCACAACGTTTGTCATGCCGCTTCCGAGGATTGCCACGATGGCGATTGCAAGAATCAGTCCCGGAAAAGCGAACAGGACATCGCAGATTCTCATAATAATAGAATCAATCCATCCGCCGTAATATCCGGCCAGAAGTCCGAGAATGGTACCACAGACTGCACCGACCGTAACAGCGCCGAATCCGACTGCAAGTGAAATCCGGGTTCCACAGACGATACGGGAAAACAGATCCCGTCCAAACTCATCCGTTCCAAACAGGTGCTTCATACTTGGTCCCTGCAGAATCGCATTG
>ENA-OQKC01000018-OQKC01000018.1-human-gut-metagenome-genome-assembly--contig:-NODE-18-length-55279-cov-5.924917_pt1 | contig 55279 bp, 52 predicted proteins | sample MGYA00242774_ERZ504790 | MGnify/ENA primary metagenome ERZ504790 (study PRJEB26092, sample SAMD00036419) | human gut metagenome | host: Homo sapiens | study: EMG produced TPA metagenomics assembly of...
GTATTCAGTGAATCATTACGAGTAGTGTCTACTTTTCAAAGCTAAAAATAAGAACAGAAAATAATAACTACATAGCGATGGAAGTATTAATGTACACGGACATTCCGGTAATTAAGATTGCGATGAATAATGGATTTGCTTCAGTTGCAGCATTTAATAAAGTATTTAAAGAAAAATAGGAATTATTCGATGGATCTTTATGAGCAAAATCTGTCAGATGTAACATTAAATAAACGAAGATTAAAGCAGCTGGATCAGATATTCATTGAAGAACTTCAAGAAATCAAAGAAGATATGAAGTATCAAAAAAGGCAGCGTATCAGGAAAGTATGTTGGAGAATTATATATTGCAATAAGGATGAAAATGATAAAATCCCTCATGTATGATATTAATAAGAAGTTTCATATATCATACATGGGGGATTTTTAATGTGTATTGCTTTTAAGATAGTTTCTATGCTTTAAAATTTAGAAACAATTTTTGATGATATCTTCGTCAAGACCATTTTTACAAGTGATATTTCCTATCACAAAATATAAGATTCCACCAGCAAGAAGTCCCCATACAACAGCATTGATTCCAGCAATCTGGACGTTATAATAACAAAATACATAAGTGATCGCAGCACCGAGAGAACTAAAGACTGCTGCCTGTTTTGTTCCTTTCTTCCAGAATAATCCTCCGACCAAAGGCCAGAAAAAACTGCATTCCAGACCACCTAAGGCAAATAGATTCAGAAAGAAAATGATATCAGGTGGATTGATCGTAAGTAAGATAACGATCACACCAAATGCGAACGTAACGAGCGTGCTCATTTTCCCAACATTTTTGTTATAAGACTGAATTTTCACAGGATCATCTTTGACAACATAGTTACGCCATAGATCTTTCACGATCGCTGCAGAAGCAAGAATCAAAAGAGAATCAGCGGTAGACATAACAGCAGCCATAGGAGCAGCTAGGAAAGTTCCTGCAAGTCCGACTGGCATGATCTTCTGAACGATGTATGGGATAAAGTAATCAGACGTCGGAAGGTTCTTAGTATCTACCAGTGCACCGGCCCATGTACCAGCCATATGCATACCAACGATGATAAAACTGCAGGTAACAGCACCGATCCACATCGCAGAATGAAGACTCTTTGTATTTTTAAATCCCATAGAACGAACGGCTGTCTGAGGAAGTCCGAGTGTACCAAATCCTACAAGAATCCAGAAACTAAGTAGCGTACCGGGACTGTACTTTGAAAATAGATCATCATATACTCCAGGCAGATTCTGTGCCAGTCCGGCATCAATACCAGCAAGTCCGCCGCCAGCTTTTAATACAAAGAATAAAAGTAAAAATGTACCGACACACATGATAATTCCCTGAATCGTATCTGTGATCGCAACAGCGCTGAAACCACCAAAAGATGTATAAATGATAACAACTGCTCCAAAGATCAATAAAGAAACAACATGATCAAGTCCAGTGATAGAAGAGATCAAAGTTGCTCCGCCAGTAAATTGTCCGATCATCTGTGCCATGAAGAAGGCAACCATAAGTAAGCTGGTTACAATAACTAAAACATCACTTTTATAACGAGCCTTTAAATAACCTACAACAGTAACGGCACCAGTTCTTCTGGAAACTAAAGCAAGTTTGTTACCAAGGACACCTAGTACCAGAAATGTGATCGGAACTTGAACTGTAGCGATCCATGCCTGTGCATATCCATAAGTAAGACCAGCAGCTCCTGGACCAGAAATAAAGGAACTTACAGAAGTATAAGTTGCCATGGTTGTCATTGCCAGAAGAAGTCCGTTCATATTTCTTCCACCGATGAAGAATTTTTTCTCGGAGGATGTATGCTGTTTTTTATTCTGACGGTTACTGAAAATGATACCGATCGCAGCATTTAAGGCGAGGTAAACAATAAAAATTGCAAGAATGATTTTCTGATTTGCTGACATTTATTCTTCTCCATCCTCTTCATCGTCATATTCAAAATTAATAAATACATGTTTTAATAGGTACCAGACACCGATCAAAGAAAGTATGATCGTTCCGAATGTTGACACACTAAACCATGCGGGCATACCTAGAAAATAAAGACCAGTACCATTTAACAAAAACGCACTGGCAATATGCCAAGCACAGCAGATCAATACAACGATCAGTGTTCCACGGATCTCACGCATACACTGTTCATGTTTCTCCTGTCTTGTTAATTTTTTCATATTATATGATCTCCTTTAATAAAAGGTCAGATTCGCAAAGGATATCTGCCAAAAGTATTATCTTACAAATATGGAAGAAAATCAATTATTCTTAACATTTTAAAGAGATAAGATCAAAAAGAATGTTATAAAATAGTTTGAATAACATATTCATCTTTGGTATAATAAATCATATCAGTATGCAGAAATACAGGAGGCTTTTACTATGGAGAATAAAAGTAGTTACCAGATAAACGAGCAGGGAGTGCTCGGGGAAGTGAAAATTGCAGATGATGTGATCGCAGTGATCGCAGGAATTGCAGCAACTGAAGTGACAGGAGTTGCCAGAATGTGTGGGAATATCACGAATGAACTGGTAAGTAAACTTGGAGTGAATAATCTGTCCAAGGGAGTCAAAGTTGTCGTAGAGAATCATCATGTAAGAGTCAATCTTGCATTAGAACTTGACTATGGAGTTAGTATTCCAGAGATTTCTAAGAAAGTTCAAGATCGTGTGAAAGCAGCAATTGAGAACATGACAGGATTAAAGGTCAGAGAAGTTAACGTCCGTGTCACAGGCGTTGCAGCAGAAGAAGAGTAAGAAAGAATATAAAGCAAAGTCAGACGGGACTGATCGCAGTTCCGTCTTTGTATCGCAGAAAGGAACCCTAATGAAAAGAAGTGAGGTAAGAGAACATATTTTCAGAATTTTATTTTGTGTAGAATTTTGTGAGAAAGAAGAATTTGAAGATCAGGTTGAATTATATTTTCATGGACATGAAAATATCAATGAGAAGACACAGAAAGAAATTACAGAGAAAACAGAGAATCTGATCGAACATTTAGATGAAATCGATGAACAGATTTCTGCACATACGAATGCATGGAATTTAGAGAGACTTGGAAAAGCTGAATTATCTATTTTAAGACTTGCAACCTATGAAATCTTATTAGATGAACAGGTGCCAAGAAAAGTAGCGATCAATGAGGCAGTAGAACTTGCAAAGAAATACTGCAATGAAAAGGCAGCACCATTTATCAATGGTGTCTTAAGTAAGATTGGACAGGATATGGATGAAGAGTAAAGTTTTTTCTGTAACACAGATTAATACTTATATCAAACGAATGTTTCAAAGTGATTATGCCTTAAGGAGGATTTCAATCAAGGGACAGGTGTCAAACTGTAAGTATCATTCTTCTGGGCATATTTATTTTTCATTGAAAGATGAAGAAAGCCAGATTTCTTGTGTGATGTTTGCGAGTGCAAGATATAATGGATTGCAGTTTGAATTAGAAGATGGACAGGAAGTCATTGTGGATGGAAATGTCAGTGTCTATGAGCGTGGCGGAAGTTATCAGCTATATGCACAGGAGATTCGTTTAAATGGAATCGGAGAATTATATGTTGCATATGAGATGTTAAAACAGAAGCTTTATGAAGAAGGATTGTTTGACCACGAGATCAAGAAGCCGATTCCAAAGAATCCAAAGAAGATCGGTGTGGTAACGGCAAGAACAGGAGCAGCAATTCATGATATCATTAGTACAGCAAAGCGTAGGAATCCGTATGTACAGTTAGTATTATATCCTGCTAAAGTACAGGGAGAAGGTGCATCTGATACGATCGTATCTGGAATTCGCACTCTGGACCAGTATGGAGTTGATACCATTATCATCGGAAGAGGTGGGGGCTCGATCGAGGACTTGTGGGCATTTAATGAAGAGAATGTCGCAAGAGCGATCTACGAAGCAAAGACACCGATCATTTCTGGAACAGGGCATGAGGTGGATACTACCATTGCGGATTATGCGGCAGATCTTCGCGCGGCAACACCGACAGCAGCCTGTGAACTTGCAGTTCCAGATATCACAGAAGTGATGGAAGGAATCGCAAACAGAGAATATACAATGGCTGCGTTGTTAAAACAGATCATCCGGCGTTATCAGATGAAATTGCAGAAGTATCAGATCACCATTGCAAATTACGATCCACGATTTCAACTTCAGGAACAGAAGATGCGTTTGTCAGAATTAGAAGAACAGATTCAGCAAGTGATGAAGAATAAGATGACAGGGTATAAGCACAAACTGGAATTGTATGCAAAAGAACTTCATGGGTTATCACCAACAGCGAAATTGATCAATGGATTTGGATATTTAGAAGATCAGAATGGTGAGCCAGTTACAAGTGTTCACAAAGTGAAAGAGGGAGATCAGATTTCCTTAACGATTTCAGATGGAACGATCCTTGCAATGGCAAAACAGATCAGAACAATGGATGAAAAAGGGAAGTAAGAAAGAGGAAGTTTATTATGGCAAAGAAGAAATTTGATATTGATCAGGGTTTTCATCAGTTAGATGAAATTCTTACAAAGCTTTCCAGTGAAGAAATCAAACTTCCAGAGGCTGTCAAACTATATACTGAAGGAGTAAATCTTGTGAAACAGTGTAAGGATTCTCTGGATAAAGTAGAAAAAGAATTGATCGTATTAGAAGAGAATGGGGAAGAACATGAACTTTAAGGATGAGATGAAACAAAAGGTTGCACAGATTGAAATTATTTTAGATGAATATCTGCCAGCACAGGAAGGGTTACAAAAAACAGTTTTAACTGCAATGAACACAACCGTTAAGGCGGGAGGAAAGCGTCTTCGTCCAATGCTGATCAACGAGACATATCAGATGTTTGGCGGAAAGGGAGATATCGTAAAGCCATTTATGGCAGCGATTGAAATGATCCATACGTATTCTCTGATTCATGATGATCTTCCAGCACTTGACAATGATGATTACAGAAGAGGTCAGAAAACATGTCATATCGTTTATGGAGAAGATATGGCGATCCTTGCAGGAGATGCACTTCTTAATTATGCGTATGAAGTTGCAACGAAAGCATTTGATCTTGCGGAGAAAGACCAGATCATGAATGTAGTTGAAGCAATCAAGATTCTCGCCAGCAAACCTGGAATCTATGGAATGATCGGCGGGCAGGTTGCAGATGTTGAACTGGAAGGTACACCGCTTAGTATGGAGCAGATTTTATTTATTCATAAGAATAAGACGTCTGCATTGATCGAAGCATGTATGATGATCGGAGCAGTTCTTGCAGGAGCATCCAAAGAAGATGTTCTGAAGATGGAAGAATGTGGAGAATATATCGGACTTGCGTTTCAGATTCAAGACGATATTCTGGATCTTACAGGAGATGAAGAAGAGATCGGGAAACCGGTTGGAAGTGATGAAAAGAATCACAAAACAACTTATGTGACATTAAAAGGATTAGAACGTTCACAAAGAGATGTAGAAGATATTTCAAAGAAAGCAATTGATATTTTAGAAAAATATGATAAGGGAGATTGTTATCTTACAAATCTTACAAGATTTTTGATCCATCGAACACACTAAGGCAGAGAGGAAGAGGGAGCATTATGCTAGAGTATATTAATGATCCGAATGATATTAAACAGATTCAGCCAGAGGACTATAAACTTCTGGCGAAAGATATACGTCGTTTTCTATTAAGAAATGTCAGTCGCACAGGGGGGCATCTGGCATCGAATCTTGGAATTGTAGAACTAACGATGGCGCTGCATCTTGTTTTGGATTTTCCAAAAGACCAGCTGATCTTTGATGTAGGACATCAGTCTTATGTGCACAAGATCTTAACAGGAAGAAAGAATGGATTTGAGAATCTGAGGCAATTTCATGGGATGAGTGGATTCCCGAAGAGAAAAGAAAGCGATTGTGATGCGTTTCACAGTGGACACAGCTCCATGTCGTTATCAGCAGCGCTTGGGATGGTTACAGCAAGAGATATCAATCATACGGATGAGACGATTGTTGCGGTGATCGGAGATGGTGCGTTGTCTGGCGGAATGGCATATGAAGCATTAAATAATATGGCAAGACTACGCAAGGAGAAGAAGAATCTGATCATCATCCTGAACGATAACAAGATGTCTATTGCGGAGAATGTCGGTGGAATGTCTGCGTATTTGAATAAAGTACGAACAAGAAAAGAATATGTGGAATTTAAAGGAAATGTGGAACAATCCTTATTAAGAATTCCGGGAATTGGGAAGGAATTAACAACAATTCTTAAGAAATCAAAAGATTCGATCAAACAATTATTTGTTCCGGGAATGTATTTTGAAGATATGGGGATCACGTATGTTGGACCTATTGACGGGCATAATGTTCCCTTGATGGTAGACACGTTAAATAGAGCGAAACAATTAGATGAGCCGATCATTATTCACGTGGTAACGAAGAAAGGAAAAGGATATCGTCCTGCGGAGCAGAATCCGGCCAAATTTCACGGAATCAGTCCATTTTCCTTAAAGACAGGGGAAGTTTTAAAGAAATCGGACAATCCATCGAACACAGCGGTATTTTCAGATACACTGATCAAAGAGGCGAAGAAAGATAAGAAGATTGTTGCGGTAACTGCCGCAATGCCGGATGGAACAGGTCTTGGAAAGTTTAAAAATCATTTTCCAGATCGTTTCTTTGATGTAGGGATTGCCGAACAACATGCAGTTACATTTTGTGCCGGAATGGCATCAAGAGGTCTAAAGCCTGTATTTGCAGTGTATTCAACATTTCTACAAAGAGGTTTTGATCAGATCTTACATGATGTGGCAATCGGGAATTATCCAGTTATATTTGGATTGGACCGCTCAGGACTTGTTGGAGCGGATGGAGAAACTCATCAAGGTATTTTTGATATTCCGTATTTATCTATCATCCCAAATATGACGGTGATGGCTCCGATCAACGGAAGGGAATTATCTGAAATGCTAAAACATACGCTCCATCATGCAAAAGGACCAACCGCGATCAAATATTCCAGAGGAGAAGCAAGCTCTTTGTATGAAGATCAATTTGAAGAGTTACACTATGGAAAAGGCCAGATACTTAAAGAAGGAAAGGAAGCTGTGATCATTGCAGTTGGAAATATCTTTGAAGAGGCAGATAAGGCGGAAAAGATTCTTAAAGAAGAAGGATATGAGATTGGTTTAGTTAATCCAAGATATATCAAACCATTTGATCAGGAGTTGATCATGAAACTGTCACAGACCTATGATAAGATCATGATCGCAGAAGAAGGCGTATTAAACGGCGGATTTGGAATGATGGTGAATGAATTTCTGAGTGAGCATGATTACAAAGGTGAAGTCAGATGCCTTGGAATAGATGACCAGTTTGTGGAACACGGTTCTGTAAGTGAGTTAAGAAGAATGTTGAAGATTGATGGAGAAAGTATTGCAGACTCCATCAGACAATGGATGAAGGAATAGAAAAATGAAGAAAGAACGTTTAGATGTACTGCTTGTCAAGAAAGGGCTTGCGTCTTCCAGAGAAAAAGCAAAAGCGATCATTATGTCAGGAATTGTTTTTGTAGATGGACAGAGAGAGGATAAAGCAGGATCAACTTTTGATGAAAAGCAGGAGATCATTGTAAAGGGAAAAACTTTAAAATATGTCAGTCGAGGTGGATTAAAGCTTGAGAAGGCTATGAAGAACTTTGATATTGTATTAAAAGACAAAGTCTGCATGGATGTTGGAGCATCTACAGGTGGATTTACAGACTGTATGTTGCAAAATGGTGCAGTGAAAGTATATTCAGTTGATAGTCGGGCATGGACAGTTGGACTGGAAACTAAGAAACGATGAGAGAGTTGTTTGTATGGAACGTACGAATATGCGTTATATGACGGAAGACGATATCGATGAAAAGGCATCGTTTGTATCTATTGATGTTTCTTTTATTTTCATTGACCAAGATTCTTCCAGCGGTATATCGAATTTTGAATACGGGAGGAGAAGTTGTTGCACTGATCAAACCGCAGTTTGAAGCAGGAAGAGAAAAAGTTGGAAAGAAAGGTGTTGTACGAGATCCAAAAATTCATGAAGAAGTCATTGAGAAGATCTGTGATTTCGCATCTACGAACGGGGTTTGAATTATTACACCTTGATTATTCTCCGATCAAAGGTCCAGAGGGAAATATCGAGTATTTATTACATATGAGAAAAACAGAGACAATGGAGAATGGACATACAATGACAGATCAGATCAAGGAAGTGGTGGATGCATCACATGCGGATCTGGCAAAGAATAAGGAATAACATGAAGAATTTTTTGATTTTAACGAACGAGAAAAAAGATCCAGGATTGCGTATTTCCAAAAAGATTCAGGATTATATTGAAAAACAAGGTGGAATCAGCCAGAGAATGTGTGATTTTACAAGACATGTTCAAAAAGATATGAACTGCATCACAAAAGACACAGAGTGTGTGATCGTTTTAGGTGGAGATGGGACGATGCTTCATGCGGCAAGATTGATCGTAGATCATGATATTCCGATGGTTGGAGTAAATCTCGGTACCTTAGGATTCTTAACAGAGATTGAGTTATCTAAACTTTATGACGGATTGGACGGATTGTTAAATGATACTTTCCAGATCGAGGAGAGAATGATGTTAGATGGGCGCGTGATCCATGCGGATCATGAGACAGATCATCTTCCAGCACTCAATGACGTCGTGATTGCAAGAAGTGGTTTTTCAAGAATCATCTCGTTTCGTATTATGGTCAATGGCAAATTGTTAGATGTATATGAAGCAGATGGGATTATTGTTTCGACGCCGACAGGATCTACAGGATATAATTTATCAGCAGGTGGGCCGGTAGTGAATCCAAAAGCAAATGTTATTTTGATCACTCCGATCTGTCCACATTCGCTGCAGTCAAACAGTCTTGTTCTTTCTCCAGAAGATGAGATTGATATTTATATTGAGAACGTGAGAGAATCTCAGTTAGAGGAAGCCTACGTTACCTTTGACGGTCAGGTTGCGAGAAAACTTCAGCCAGGAGATGTTCTTCAGGTGCGTAAATCAAAGAAGATACGCAAGGATCATTAAAGTGAAAGGAGACAGCTTTTACAGAATCCTTCGAATCAAAGTTGGAGGTCAGAATGAAGAAAAATAGGCAGGAAGCGATCATTGAATTGATCCAGCAATATCCAATTGAGACACAGGAAGAGTTGTTGTCAAGATTAAATCAGATTGGCTTTAAGACAACGCAGGCAACGATTTCAAGAGATATCAGAGAACTAGCATTGATCAAGAAACCGGATGCAGATGGGAAGCAGATTTATTGCCTGATCGATCAGGAAGATGAGACTTCAAGAAAGTATCAGAGGATCTTAGCAGAAGCGATCATTTCCATGGAACTAGCAGAGAATATGCTGGTTGTAAAAACCGTATCTGGAATGGCAATGGCGTCTGCTGCTGCACTTGATTCTTTAAACATCATTGGAATGGTTGGTACGATCGCGGGAGATGATACGATTATGTGTGTTATGAAAGATAAGAATATTGGAAGAACTGCAATTGCTGAGATTGATCATATGATCAAAAAATTAAAAGAATAAATATACAGAGAGGAAATCTATGCTTCAGAATTTACATGTAAAGAATCTTGCGTTGATCGATGAAGTAGAAATTACATTTGATGAACATTTGAATATACTGACTGGAGAAACCGGTGCAGGAAAATCTGTCTTGATAGGTTCTATAGAAAGTGCACTTGGGAAAAAAATATCAAAAGATATGATCCGACCGGGAGCAAAAGAAGCAGTCATTGAACTGCTTTTTTGGATTGAAGATCAAAAGCTGATCAAAGAAATCGAAGCTCTGGATCTGGAAGTAGAAGACGGTCAGATCTTCATCAAACGTGTGATCAACGAGAAGAGAAGTATTAATAAGATTAATGATAGTACGGTGACACTCAATACGTTAAGAGAAGTTTCCAGACGTTTATTTGATCTGCATGGTCAGCAAGAACATCAAGTACTGTTAAAAGAGAAAAATCATTTAAGTATGATGGATCATTTTTTACCTGAAAACGCAAGATATTCCTTAGAACAGTGCAAAAATCTTGCAGGAGAATATCATGAGATTTCAACAAAGATAAAAGAAATATCAATAGATGACCAGCAAAGATTAAGAGAGATGGACTTCTTAAAACATGAGATTTCAGAGATTGAGAATGCCAATCTTGTCAAAGGAGAAGATGAGGAATTAGAAACGGTATATCAAAAGATCGTCCATAGCCGAGATATCATTATTTCTTGTCAGGCAGCACGTATGCTGACGGGATATGAGGAAGAAACATCAATTGGCAATCAGTTAAGTGAAAGCATAAGAAGAATGCAGGAGATCAGTCATTTAGATCCTCAGATATCAGAATTTTATGAACAACTGTTGTCAGTGGAAGATCTGTTAAATGGTTTTCATCAGGAATTGACGACATATATGGAGAATATGGAATTTGATGAGCAGACGTATCAGGAAGTGGAAGAACGTCTGAATGTCATTAATTCTTTAAAAGACAAATATGGTCCATCGATTGAAGATGTTACAGCATATGGACAAAAGGCAGAAAAACGATATAATATGTTGTGTGATGCAGAACATGAGATTGAAATATTAAAGAATGAACAGGAACGCATCAGGGAACGATATCTTAAGGAAGCAAAGAATCTGTCAGAACAAAGATGTAAGGTAGCAAAGACACTTGGAAGCAATATCACAAAAGCATTAGAAGATCTGAATTTTTTAGATGTCAGATTTGAAATCGAAGTTACGAAAAAAGACCAGATTTCAGCAGATGGAATGGATCAGATCCGTTTTATGATATCGACCAATCCAGGTCTTCCAATGCGTCCGGTACAAGAAGTAGCATCTGGTGGTGAATTATCAAGAATCATGCTTGCACTCAAATCAGTAGCAGCACAGGCAGATGGAGTAGATACGTTGATCTTTGACGAAATTGATACTGGGATCAGTGGGGAAACTGCCAATCGTGTAGCTAAAAAGATGGCAGTGATCTCAAAGGATCATCAGGTGATCGCGATCACACATCTTCCACAGATCGCAGCGATGGCAGATAGTCACTACTTCATTAGAAAACAAACCGATCAGAAGAATACGCAGACAATGATCCGAAAATTAAATGAATCAGAATCGTTAAAAGAGATTTCAAGAATGATTAGCGGGGATCAATGGAGTGAAACGTCTATGGAACATGCAAAAGAAATGAAATCTTTGGCAGATGAAACAAAATTATACTGAGTATGTAAGCGGTGATCTTCATATAATAAAAAGGATATATCAATGACGATATGTCCTTTTTTAGGAGGAAAAATATGAAAAAATACACTTACCGCAAATTTTTAATTCTACTTTTTATGATCAATTTAATCGCAATAACTGCAGTTTATATAAAATACTGCAATGCAAGACTTCCAGATACGATTCATATCAACAAGAGCGAAACAGTCTCTCTTTGTTATGATGTACCAGTCAGTGCAACGATCGATCATCAAACGATACGATTAAATCAGCCCATTGTATTCAAACAATGTCACATGGGTCAGTATGAAATGAAAACCAATTTATTTGGCGCGATTCCATTAAAGAAGATTAAAGTGAAGGTCGTAGATGACCAAAAGATCACGCCAAGCGGTGAAGTGATCGGTGTCTATGTAGAGACAGATGGATTGTTTGTGCTTGATACGGATCAGTTTACCGGAGAAAACAGCATGGAATATGCACCGAGTAAAAATAAATTATATCGTGGAGATTATATCAAAAAGATTGATGGAAAAGATATTGTATCAAAAAAACAATTCATCGAAAAAATCAATCAAGGTCAAGGAGAATCTGTGATATTAACAGTCCAAAGAAAGGCAAAGATGATGCAGATCAAGATCAAGCCAGAACGTTCAAAGACGGATCACATGTATAAAATTGGAACATGGATCAGGGATAACACGCAGGGAATCGGTACGATGACTTATGTAAAAGGTACGTCATTTGGAGGGTTGGGACACGGTATTTATGATATGGATACAGGCACACTTTTAAAGATCAAAGGTGGTCTTTTGCTGGATCCACAGATTTATTCCATTAAAAAAGGAAAATCAGGAACGCCGGGAGAGATTGTTGGAAGTATTGAATACAAGGAAGAGAATATTTTAGGTTCCATCAAAAAAAATACGGAAAAAGGAATTTATGGAATAATACCAAAGAAACAACAAAAAGCATACAAGATAGGATATCGTCAAGATATCAAACCAGGGAAAGCTTATATTCTCTCCAATGTAAGCGGTACTATGAAACAATATGAGATCCAGATCAATAAGATCGTGCCATCCGACAAGGATGTGTTAAAAAGTATGGAGATTGAAGTGACAGACAAAGAATTATTAAAACTTACCAACGGGATCATACAGGGAATGAGTGGCAGTCCAATCTTGCAGAATGGGAAACTTATTGGTGCTGTTACACATGTTTTTGTAAATGACCCGATGAAAGGGTATGCTATTCTTATGGAAACAATGCTCTATGAGATGGAAAATTAGAGCAAAGGGAAATGGAAGCTGTTTTTAAAATATAAGTTTGCTACAATAGAAAAAAGGGAGGGTGAGAGACATGAAAATTTTGCATCTTGGAGATCTGCATCTCGGAAAGAGAGTGAACGAGATATCCATGATTGAAGATCAGAAATTTATATTGGATCAGATCGTTACATTAGTAAAAGAAGAAAAGATAGATGTTATTTTATTATGTGGGGATATCTATGATAAGGCAATACCGACGATCGAGGCGATTCATCTGCTGGATGAATTTTTAGAAGAACTGAGTGATCTTAAAGTAAAAGTATTGATGATCAGCGGAAATCATGATTCTTCGGAAAGATTGTCATTTGGAAGAAACTTATTTAAACGATCTAATTTATATATTGCATCACAATTTAATCAGGAAATTGAAAAGATTACGATCAAGGAAGATGGATACAATATTAATTTTTATATGCTTCCATTTGTAAAGCCAGCGTATATCAATCATGTATTAAAAATTCAGACAGAAACCTATGAAGAATGCTTCAAGCATCTAATGGAACAAGTGAAGATCAAAGAAGATGAGACGAATATCCTGCTGGCGCATCAGTTTGTAACGGTTGGAAAGAATTCTCCAGAATTGTCAGATTCAGAAACAAGCAGCCTTGGAGGGATTGATAATATTGATTATCGTCTATTTGATGCATTTGACTATGTAGCACTTGGACATATCCACAAGCCGCAGGCAATGGGACGTGAAATGGTAAGGTATGCTGGATCAATCTTAAAATATTCTTTTTCAGAAATTCACAAAGACAAACAGGCAACGATCCTTACGATCAGTAAAAACAAGCAGATCTCCCTATCCCATCATTTGCTAAAACCATTACGTGATATGAGGGAAATGGAATGTTCGTTAGAATCATTGTTAAAAAGAAAATGTGAAATTGGAAATGAAGAAGATTATATGCATGTCATTCTGACGGATGAGGAGCAGATTTTAGATGCGATCGGGAAAGTACGTACGGTTTATCCGAATGTTATGCAGATCAGCTTTAAAAACCGTCGTCATATGATGCAATATGAAACCATTCAGATGAAAGAAAACCAGATCGCAGATCAAAATCCAATGGAATTATTTGAACAGTTTTATAAAATGCAAAATCATATTGATCTGGATGAAAAAAGAGCACAGATGGCAATATCCATTTTTGAGGAGGTGATTCGTTGAGACCGCAAAAATTAATATTATCTGCATTTGGACCATTTGCAGAGGAAACAGTGATTGATTTTACCAGATTTAAAGATGGGATTTTTTTGATCTCAGGAGAAACAGGTGCAGGGAAAACGACTATTTTTGATGGAATCTGTTTTGCTTTATACGGTGAGCCAAGTGGTTCTTATCGAAAACAGGATATGCTAAGAAGTGATTTTGCCAAAGATGAGACAGAGACGAAAGTGGTATTCTTATTTTCGCATCGCAAAAAGCAGTACAAGATCGAAAGAAATCCATCCTATATGCGAAAGAGCAAACGAGGAGACAAAATGACACGACAGTCTCCGTATGCAGTATTATATCAAGAAGATGAGATTGTAACAACAGGAAGTCAGCAAGTGACCGCGCAGATGGAAGAAATTCTTGGAATGGACCGTATGCAGTATCAGCAGATTTCAATGATCGCACAAGGAGAATTTTTAAAACTTCTTTACGCGAAAGGAAAAGAACGGAGTGAAATCTTTCGTAAGATTTTTGGAACATGGTATCTGTATGAATTTCAGGAAAAGATTAAACGTAGACATCTTTCTTGTAAATACGAATATGAGAATCTTGGGAATACCTTGTTAGAGCAGGAAGATAACATTTTTGTATCAAAAGATGCAGAAGAATATGAAGAATATACACGGTATTTAAAACAAAAACATCAAATTGTAGAATTTATGGATGTAGTAAAAAGATATCAGTATCGAAAACAACAAGAATATGAGAATTTCCAGAAACAAAAAGAAACACAAGAAGAACTATATCAGAAGCAACGGATTGTTTTTTCACAGATAACGGAGAAGAGACAGAAGATCAAAGATGTAAAAGAAGAAATTAAAGAACTTATAGTACAAGAAAAAGAAAATAAAGCAGAACAGCGAACGATCAAAAAAGAATATGATCAGATCCAAAAGGAACTGCCGAAACTACATAAAAAGGAATTAAGGTTTCAAGAACTACAAAAACAGATAAAACAATATAAAGAGCTGGAAGCATTAGAGAAAAAAAAGGAATCTTTAAAGAATGCGAAAGAACGTATGATCAGACAGCAGGAAGAAACGGAGCAAAAAAAAGAGAATGAAAGACAAAGAGAATTAAAACTGCTAGAATTTCTTAGACAGGCAGATGAGATTGAAACACAATACGATCATTTGCAAAAAGAAGAATTGAAACTTCATGTTCAGACAGAAAAAAATCATGAATTGTGTAAGGAGAAAGAAGCTTATTTTGAGAAACTTCGGATCTATGAAGAGGCTGGAGAAGTCTATGATAAGATCAGAATGCAAAGAAAAGAATACAGAGATCGATTGTCAGACTGCCAGGATCGATATGACTGTAATCAAGCAGGACTTCTGGCAAGAAATCTGATAGACGGTCATCCATGTCCGGTTTGTGGATCATTACATCATCCAAAAACAGCAGATTTTAAAGAAAGTGATATTACGCAGGAGATGCTTCGTGCACTTCGTGAAGAAACGGAATTGATCGATCGGCAATATAATACTGCATTTGCGAAAGTAAAACAGAGTAAAGGTATTGTTGAGACATGTAAAGAACAGCTTTGCAAAAAAAGTGGGAAAAGATCAGAAGAGTTTGAAAAGCTTGACGAGATCTATGAAATCTCTTTACGACAATATAAAAAAGTAAAAAAAGAATTTGAAAGAATCAAAAAACAGAAAGAAAAGATAGCAGAACAAAGAGTAAAAGTTGAAAAATCCAAAGAAAGACAATTGAACTATGTGGAAAAACTGCAGGAAATTGCCGGAAAATCACATGAAAAAGATAGTTTATATAAGCAGACAGAAGCCAGAATAGAAGAAATCTGTAAGAATCTTGAATATAAAACATATAAAGATGCCAGTAAAGAACAGCAGCGATTATCTGATGAGATCGATCAGATGAAAGTTTAATAAAGAAGAAATAGAAAAGAAAAAAGTAAAGTGTTGAAAATACAGGGAGTTCATATCAAAAGCGGCCAATTGAAGTAAAAAGAAAATACACTTTCGAGTGTTACAAAACAGTTGGAAGAACACAAAGAGATGAATGAAGAAATTTCAGATTTTAGAAAATTTGAAACAAAACTTCATCAGATGAAAAAAGAATACAAAAACAAAATCAGAATCTGGAACAATTAAATCAACATATCTCTGTAAAACGAACAATCGATAAGATTTATGGACAAGAAGATGGAAGAGTATAAAGAAGCAGAAATGAACTATACACTGTTAAAAGATCTGTCAGATACAGCAAATGGAGAAACAAAAAGGAAAGACAAAGATTTCATTTGAACGTTTTGTGCAGTCAGTATATTTTGATCTGATCTTGGCAGCAGCCAATGAACGGTTGTCCGTTATGAGTGAACAAAGATATTATCTGCTTCGAAAAGAAGAAAATGATATAAACAAAGGATCTTCTGGTCTGGAATTGGAGATTCTCGATGAATGGACAGGAAAAAGAAGAAATGTAAGATCATTATCTGGAGGAGAATCATTTAAAGCAGCATTATCTCTTGCGTTAGGATTAAGTGATGTGATCCAGAACAAAAAAGGCGGGATACAGGTTGATACGATCTTTATTGATGAGGGATTTGGTACTTTAGATGCGGATTCTTTAAATAAGGCGATGCAGATCATAAATTCACTGTCTTTGGAAGGAAATAAGCTGGTTGGCATAATTTCACATGTCGATGAATTGAAAGATCAGATCGATCAAAAGATTGAAGTTTATAAAGATCATGCAGGAAGTAAAGTGAAATAAAAAGGAATTGCAAATTCTTATGACAGGAAGTCGAAGACATGATATACTAGGAAAGAAAGAAAATAATCTGTCAAACATTAGAACATTGTACAGATTTGAGAACAGAGAGGAGCTGATGCATGCCGAAGCAGATCAGATTGTTGTGACAACAACAGAGTTACTGGATGTCATATGGAATCATCGAAGTGAGAAATTATATATTTAACAATTTACGCAGCGAAATATGACATAGATTTTAAAAAATAGAATTAATTTTGTCGAATTATGTCGAATCCTTTGGAAATCAACCAAAACTTGCGAAGAAATATGGGTTGTTTGTAAACTTAAATCAAATATATAATTAATTTGTAGAGAAAAACAGAATGGGAGGACTGAAGATGAACAAGATTAATGTGGCTATTGCAGATGACAACCAGAGAACTGTTGAGATGATGACAGAACTGTTAGAGCAGGAAAGTGATATTGAAGTAATCGCAAGTGCGGATGATGGAGAAGAAGCATTGCGTATCATCAAGGAAAAACAACCGGATGTTGTATTACTGGATATCATTATGCCGAAACTCGATGGAATTGGTGTATTAGAACGTTTGCAAACAGAAGATCTAAGTAAAAGACCGATCATTATTATGGTCTCCGCAATGGGGCAGGAAAATGTCTGCGAAGAGGCTATGGAATTAGGAGCATCTTATTTTATTTTAAAGCCGTTTGATCTAAGAACGATCATTAAGCAGATCAAGCAGGCAAAGATAAAACAGCAGATTCCTGAAAGACCATTCGTTTCTGTACCAGAGAAGATTCATGGATTGACAGAAAACCAGTTGGAGATCATCATAACGAATATGATTCATGAGATCGGGGTTCCGGCTCATATCAAAGGTTATCAGTACTTAAGAGATTCGATCATGATGGCAGTCTGTGATATGGATATTTTAAATTCCATAACAAAACAGCTGTATCCGTCAATCGCACAGAAGTTTGATACGACACCAAGCAGGGTAGAACGAGCGATCAGACATGCGATCGAGGTTGCCTGGGGAAGAGGAAATATGGACACGATCGATGCATTGTTTGGCTATACGATTCATGCAGGAAAAGGAAAACCTACGAATTCAGAGTTTATTGCATTGATCGCGGATAAAATACGCCTGGAATATGGAGATGAAGTACTGATCGAGGAAAAATAACAGCATAAGACATCATAATCATGATCAGGAGGTTGAAAAAGTTGGAAAAGAAGTTAAATATTTTAATTGTGGATGGGGACGTATCAGAAGCAGAGGAGTTAGAAAATGAACTGAATAGAGAGTTTGATATTGTTGGAACAGTATTCGATGGAATGAAAGCAGTTGATGAGATCATTAGAAAGAAACCAGAAGTTGTCTTAATTGATATCATGCTGCCATATATCGATGGAGTCGGGGTGATCGAAAAATGCAGAGAATGTATGGAATATGAACAATTACCAGTATTTATTGTTTTAACATCGATCGGTACCGAGAAATTGATCGAATGCGTCAATCATATGGACATTGATTATTGTATGATGAGACCATTTAAGAATGAGGTACTGTGCCGCAGGATCAAACAAGTTGCAAAAATCAAAGGATTGGATCAGAAAATCATTCAGAAAGAAACAGAAAATAATTTTAAGAAAAATGATCAAAGAACAGTGATCGATCATGAATTTCATATGAAACAGGATGTGACAAAGATCATAAGAGATCTTGGAATTCCGGCTCATATAAAGGGGTATCAGTATATTAGAGAGGGAATTATCATGGCAATTGAGGATATCAATATGATGAATTATATTACAAAATTATTATATCCAACAATTGCGAAAAAATACAAAACGACATCAAGCAGCGTAGAGAGGGCGATTCGGCATGCGATTGAGGTGGCATGGAGTCGTGGAAAAGTTGAATTGCTGGAAGAAATGTTTGGTTATACGATAAGTTCTGGAAAGGGAAAGCCGACAAATTCAGAGTTTATTGCATTGATCGCGGATAAACTAAGACTCGATTATCATATGAATGCATCTTAAGATGATGATGATGAGATAATATAAGATGCATATGGACGAATACAGGGAGATTGTCTGAAGGAGAAAATATGGATGAAAGACATAGAGTTTTAATTGCAGACAGTTATCCGGACGAGGCAGAACAATTAAAGAAAGAATTATCAGGAAAATATAATGTAATATCAGTAAGAGATAATGGGGTGGATACATTGGATGATATTATAAAATTAAAACCTGATCTTGTAGTTATTGATCTGATGCTTTCAGAGATTGACGGAATTGGTGTAATCGAAAAATGCAGGGAATTGATAGAACCAGATAAAATTCCAGCATTTATTGCATTAACAATGCTCGAAAATAGAGAGCTGATGGAGTGTATCAGACGGTTAAAAGTTGATTATTGTATGATGAAACCGTTTCAGGCAGGAATTCTTGCAGAGAGAATTTCACAGATGATACGGATACGTTCAGTAAATAATGATATTCAAAAAAATGAGAAAGCATTGCATGGACGATCAAAAAGAATGTGTAGCATGTGTGGAACGAATGATGTTCGAAGGCAGATTAGCTTTTTGGTTAGGAATTTAGGGGTGCCTGCACATATTAAAGGGTGCCGTTATATGAAATATGCGATTCTAATGGCGATAGAAGACTGTAATCGTATAAATTATATTACAAAATTATTATACCCTGAGATTGCAAAGAAATGTAAAACAACGACCAGTAGTGTTGAACGGGCGATCCGCCATGCGATCGATATTGTATGGATCAAAGGAAATCAAGAACTTTTAAAAGAGATTTTTGGAACATTTGTGATGGAAGGACAGGAACGTCCGACAAATTCACAATTTATTGCAGCAGTTGCAGATTGGATGCGGCTGGAACATCAGATAAAAGTTTCATAAGAATGAAAATATTTTGGAGGATAAGATGAAAGAATATATTCCTGATTATTATAAGGATTTTCAGTGCATTGCAGATAAATGCAAAGATAGTTGCTGCATTGGATGGGAGATCATGATCGATTCTAAGTCCTATAAAAAATATCAGAATGTTAAAGGAGAATTTCGTGACAGGCTGATGAAAGGCATTGATCACGAAGGCACTCCAGCATTTCATCTTGATGATCGTGACCGCTGTGTGTTTTTGAATCAGAAAAATTTATGTGATATTTATATTGAATTAGGAGAAGACGCTTTGTGTGAGATATGTACACAGCATCCGAGATTTCATAATGAATATGGAAATATTCGCCAGACAGGTCTTGGAATGGCATGCGAAGAAGCTACACGGCTGATGTTTGAGACAAAGGAATTTGGATTATGCCAGATTCAGGGAACGAATACAGAGTCAACGGATGACTTTGATGAATCAGTTTTAGAAATTCAATTATGGATATTGGATTTGCTGAAAAAGAAAGAAAACCCAGTGGAACAAAGAATAGAACAGATATTTGATGTGGTGCAGGGAATCCAGGATCATTTGAACCAAACGGGTGAGATTCTGAATACATGGAAAAATGATCCTATAAAGAAGAATCATATATTAAGTCAAATGCGAGAAGAAACATATATCAAAAACTGGATATCTATATATCAGGAATTAGATTTTATGGAGCCAAAGATTCAGAAGATGTTTTGCAAGATGGAACCAATGCCATGCATGATCAAAGAACAAGGAATCGATGAGTCATATATGGAACATTTGATGAGTTATTTTATTTATCGTTATTTTATGAAATCCTGTGAAGATAATAATCTGATCGATAAAGTTAAGTTCGCAATTTTAAGCTGTTTGATAATTGAACAGATGAATGAATATTGTAAGAGAAATCATATTTTGAAGACACCGCAGGAGATTGCTCGAATTTACTCAAAAGAGATTGAATATTCGCAAGAAAACATGGAAATCATTTTTGAAGAGCTATTATTTGGATAGATCATTATGCAAACATTTGTAATAGAACAATATATCTTTATAATAGTTCAGAAAAAAACAATTTAAGAAAATTGAAAGTGAAATATTATGAGAATTCGAAAGAGAAAACCAATAGGAAAAAAGACGATCAAATACATAGAGAAATTGTATGAGGCATATTCAAGGAAGTTATTTTGTATTGCAAAGAATCATGTGAAAGACAATGATCTAGCACAAGACGTGGTGCAAAGTGTATTTGAAAAAGCATTGGTATATCCGGAAAGTATTTTGAAGGTGCCAGAGGAAGAAGTATTTTATTTTCTTACGGCAATAACAAAGAATGAATCCTTTACATTGTTGAAAAATGAAAAGAATAATGAACACGAGAGTCTTACATATGAAGATGGGTCAGAAGGGGATTTTGTTGAAGATCCTAGAGATAATTATCTGCAGATGATCGATCTGGAATCTTTAAAACAGAATCTGGCGGCATTACCACGAAGACATCGAGATACGATTTTATTTCGATATGTTTATGGATTGAAATGTAAAGAAATTGCAGATTTATTTAGAATTACAGAGCGAAGTGTTAAAAATCGCTGCAGAGAAGCAAGGGAACTGCTCAGGCAGATGATGGAAGCAGACGAATTGTAATTAGGATCAATATAAAAAGGTTAGCAGTGTGATCATACTGCTAACCTTTTATATTTATTGATTTGTTGCATTTTTCATGAGTTTAGATCCGACTTCTTCATAATTGTCCGGGAAGAAGATATGAAGGGTATTTTTACCGCTTTTGATCTTCTGTAGTTTTAATTTAAATGTTTGTGTATGCATATCAGAGGATACATCAGTAGAATTGAAAGCTTCGATCACATTGGATACTAATTGTTTCTTTGCATCGGATAAGTTCTCAATGTGAAGAGGTTTTAATTCATCCAAAGTAGTCTGTTTTGCTTGTTTAAAAATGTCCAGATAATTGATGTATTGGCTAGATACCTTAACTGTTGCATTTTTCTTATCTTGACCTGTTACCGTGATCTTGTGGTCTAAGGAAGAAAGTTTGCTGCTGATCGCTTTATAGATCTCATTTGCTTGTTTCTTAGTGATCGTAACGCCTGCATTCTTAAAACTCTTCTGAAGAGTTGATATCATGGATGTCTGATATGTTTTTAAAGTATCAGATGCTTCAGAATCATCAATTCCAAGATCTGTCATCGATGTTGTATCTTGTTTTATGATCAGATCATAGAATGCCTCCATGGTGTCATCAGGTTTTGAGTCACTTGTGCTCTGTCCACATCCAGCAAGGGATAACAGTAATAAGATCCCTAATATACCGGATAGGAACTGTTTGAAAATCCTACGTTTCATACTTATTGTTCCTTTCTAGTTTATTCATATCTCATTATAGAGATTTTGGCAGGTAAAGTCAATTACTGTCGAATGATGGCTATAAGAAACAGCTCAATTGACGAAGAAGATCATTGTGTGATACACTAGATAACCGAAAGATAAAAAGGAGAGTTGTGTATTTATGGCGAATAAAACCTATGATGCTAACAGCATTTCAGTATTAGAAGGACTGGAGGCTGTTAGAAAACGCCCTGGGATGTACATTGGAAGTGTATCTACGAAGGGATTGAATCATTTAATATATGAGATAGTAGACAATTCGGTCGATGAATTTCTGGCAGGATATTGTGATGAGATCACAGTATCTTTAAATAAAGATGGAACAGCAACTATTACGGACAATGGACGAGGAATTCCGGTCGGAATTAATGAAAGAACAGGAAAAACAGCGGTAGAGATGGTATTTACCATGTTACATGCAGGAGGTAAGTTTGGAGATGGAGGATATAAGATTTCTGGAGGACTGCATGGAGTTGGTGCATCCGTTGTTAATGCCCTTTCAACATGGCTTACGGTAACTGTAAAACAGGGAGGAAAGGTTTATCAGCAGAGATATGAGCGTGGAAAGATCATAACACCTCTTGAGGTGATCGGTACCTGTAGAAAATCAGATACGGGAACAAACGTCCAGTTTTTACCAGACCCAGAGATTTTTGATAAGACATATTTTAAAGCAGCAATGGTTAGAAACCGTTTGCATGAGACTGCGTATTTGAATCCAAAACTTACGATTCATTATGCGAATGAACGAGAAGGTGAAGAAACAACAGTTGATTATCATGAGCCAGAAGGAATCTGCGCTTATGTAAAGAAATTAAATGAAGGAAAACAAATGCTTCATGAACCAGTATATTTTAAAAGAATGATTGATGGAATTGAGGCAGAAGTGGCATTTCAGTATACAGAGGATTTTGGGGAGAATATTCTGGGATTTTGTAATAACATTTATACGATCGAAGGTGGAACACATATCACAGGGTTTAAGACGAAATTCACTACGATCATGAATCAATATGCCAGAGAGATCGGGGTATTAAAAGAAAAAGATTCGAATTTTACCGGAACAGATGTGAGAAATGGTATGACAGCGATCGTTTCCGTCAAACATCCAGAACCAAGATTTGAAGGACAGACGAAGACGAAACTGGATAATCCAGATGCAGCCAAAGCAGTTGGAGAGATCGCGGGAGAAGAATTGGTTCTTTATTTTGATAAGAATCTAGATACTTTAAAAAAAGTGCTGGCGTGTGCGGAAAAATCAGCGAAGATCCGTAAAGCGGAAGAAAAAGCGAAGACGAATATGCTGGTAAAACAGAAGTTGTCAATTGACAGCAACGGAAAACTGGCGAACTGTGAAAGTCGTAAAGCACAAGACTGTGAGATTTTTATTGTCGAGGGAGATTCTGCTGGTGGTTCTGCAAAAACAGCAAGAAACCGAAAGACACAGGCAATCCTTCCAATTCGAGGAAAAATCTTAAATGTAGAGAAAGCTACGATGGATAAAGTTCTTGCGAATGCAGAAATTAAAACGATGATCAATGCATTTGGATGTGGTTTTTCTGAAGGATATGGAAATGATTTTGATATCAGTAAGCTTCGTTATCACAAGATCATTATTATGACAGATGCTGATGTGGATGGTGCACATATCGCAACATTGCTTTTGACGTTCTTTTATCGTTTTATGCCAGAATTGATCACGCATGGACATGTATTTCTTGCAACACCGCCGCTTTACAAAGCAATGCCCAAAAAGGGCGAAGAAACTTATCTGTTTGATGATGCAGCACTGACAAGATATCGTGCAGAACATAAGGGAAACTTTACTTTACAACGTTATAAAGGTTTAGGAGAGATGGATGCGCAACAGTTATGGGAGACAACGCTGAATCCAGAAAGTCGTACATTAAAACAGATTGAGATCGAAGATGCTAGAATGGCCTCCGATGTTACTTCTATGCTGATGGGAAGCGACGTACCACCTCGCAGACAGTTCATTTATGAAAATGCAAATGAAGCGATGTTAGATATATAAATAGAAAGGAAACAATAGATAATGTCAGAACATATTATTAAAGCAGAATTTTCTGAGGTTATGCAAAAATCATATATCGATTATGCGATGAGTGTTATTTGTGCAAGAGCACTTCCAGATGCCAGAGATGGATTAAAGCCAGTACAGAGAAGAGTTTTATATTCCATGGATGAATTAGGACTTCGTTATGACAGGCCACATCGAAAATCTGCAAGAATCGTCGGGGATACCATGGGTAAATATCATCCACATGGTGACAGTTCCATCTACGAATCCCTAGTTGTTATGTCTCAGGATTTCAAAAAAGGAGTCCCTCTTGTTGATGGACATGGAAACTTTGGTTCCATAGAGGGAGACGGCGCTGCGGCTATGCGATATACAGAAGCACGACTTCAGAAGATCACGCAGGAAGCATATCTTGCAGACCTTGACAAAAATGTAGTTGATTTTGTATCGAACTTTGATGAAACAGAAAAAGAACCTGAAGTACTTCCAGTTAAGGTGCCAAACTTATTGGTAAATGGAGCAGATGGAATCGCTGTTGGTATGACAACGAGTATTCCACCACATAATTTAGGGGAAGTTGTTGATGCAGTGAAAGTATATATGCGAAAAGAAAGCATCACAAACGAAGAACTCATGGAATATATAGAAGGTCCGGATTTTCCAACAGGCGGCCTTGTGATCAATAAGAAAGATTTGTTAAATATTTATTCTTCAGGAACAGGTAAATTAAAATTAAGAGGAAAAGTAACTTTTGAACCAGCAAAGAAACGTGGGGAAAAAGATAAACTGGTAATTTCAGAAATCCCATACACAATGATCGGAAATAATATTTCCAAGTTTTTATCAGATACCGTAGCACTCATAGAGAACAAAGTGACAACAGATATTTTGGATATTTCCAATGAATCCTCTAAAGATGGAATCCGAATTGTATTAGAACTTCGAAAGGGTGCAGATGTTGAACGCTTAAAAAATCTCTTATATAAGAAAACAAAACTTGAGGATACATTTGGTGTGAATATGCTGGCAATCGTTGATGGACGTCCGGAGACACTGGATCTTAAGGGAATCATTGAAAACCATACGCAGTTTTATTATGAAGTAACAAGAAGAAAATATAAAACATTACTATCAAAATTATATGAACAAAGAGAAATTAAAGAAGGATTGATCAAAGCATGTGATATGATCGATCTGATCATTGAAATCATTCGTGGAAGTAAGAGTCAGAAGGAAGTAAAGGCATGCCTTACCAAAGGAGATGTTGGAAATATTAATTTCAAGTCTTCAGATTCTATGATCGAAGCAACCAAGCTTTCTTTTACAGACAAACAGGCAAGTGCGATCCTTGATCTTAAATTATACCGATTGATCGGATTAGAGATTTTGATGTTAAAAGAAGAATATGAAGAGATTCTTGCAAAGATCGAAGAATATGAAGATATCTTAAATAACGAAAAATCTTTAAAGAACGTGATTCGTAAAGAATTAGATAAGATTAAAAAAGAATTTGGACGCGAAAGAAGAACTGTGGTCGAAGATGGAAAAGAGGCAGTTTATGTTGCTGCACCAGTCAAAGAAGAGACGGTTTATTTTGTGATGGATCGTTTTGGATATTCCAAGACAATGGATAAGGCAACTTATCAGAGAAATAAGGAAATATCTTAAAAGAATACAAGTTTATGTAGCTTGTATGAATACAGATAAGATCTGTATCTTTACCAATCTCGGTGTGATGCACCAGATCAAGGTACTGGATATTCCAGCCGGAAAATTCAGGGATAAAGGGGTACCAATTGATAATTTATGTAATTATGACAGTACAAAAGAATATATCATCCAAGTGCTGGATGCAGAATCAATGATTCATTCATCACTTTTATTTGCAACAGCAAAAAGTATGTTAAAAGTGATGGATGGAGAGTTGTTAAATGCAGCAAAGAGAACTGTGCAGGCAACCAAATTATCGGAAGATGAGTTGATCGAAGTGATTCCGATAGACTGGATGGAAGGATCCGAAGACAAAGTAGTCCTTCAGACGAAAGAAGGAGTTTTCTTAAAATTCTTGCTTTCCGAGATTCCAAAAAAGAAGAAGAGTGCATTAGGTGTTCGTGGAATGAAGTTATCAAAAGATGATTCACTAACGAATATTTATGTGATGGCAGCACAGAATATCAGTTCTATCGTATATAAAGAAAAAGAACTGGAATTTCATCGGTTAAAACTATCAAAAAGAGATAGCAAAGGAACTAAAGTCCGCAGATAGATCTAAGATAGAAAGGAAAAATCATGGTAATTGACTTGATCATACCAACATATAAGCCAGGAGATAAGTTTCAGGAATCATTAAAACGACTTGCATTGCAGACAAGAAAACCAGACCGCATTATTTTAGTTAACACAGAGGCAGAATTTTTTGACGAGGAAATGATCACTCCATATGATAATGTAGAAGTTCATCATATTAAAAAAGAAGAATTTGATCATGGGAAAACAAGAGATTATGGAGCATCGCTTGCCAAAGAAGCTGACATTTTAATGTTTATGACAGATGATGCGATTCCAAAAGATAAATATATGGTGGAAAATCTGATTAAAGCATTTGATGATCCAATAGTAACAGCTGCTTATGGAAGGCAGATGGCTGATCCTGAAAAAAATTATATTGAGTATTATACAAGAATCTTTAATTATCCTCTGGAAAGCAGAGTTAAAACAAAAGAGGATCTGGATACTCTTGGGATCAAAACATTTTTCTGTTCAAATGTATGCAGTGCTTATCGAAGATCAGAGTATGATGCAATGGGAGGTTTCGAGCATAAAACAATTTTTAACGAGGACATGATCATGGCTTCAAAGATGATTGAAGATGGAAAGGCAGTTGCCTATCAGGCAGATGCAAGGGTATGGCATTGGCATGATTACAAGGCGATACAACAGTTACATAGGAATTTCGATCTTGCAGTGTCACAAGTAGATCATGGAGGATTGTTTCTTAAAGTGAGATCAGAATCGGAAGGTGTAAAAATGGTTATCGCGACGATCAAGCATCTTTTTAAAAAGGGAAAAATATATCTTATTCCAAAGTATGTGATCGATACAGGATTTAAATTGATCGGATATAAACTTGGAAGAAATTATAAAAAACTGCCAAAATGGATGGTTTTAAAGCTTACGATGAATCAGACTTATTGGAAAGCTTAACAAAAACTTAATAAAATCACCTACTGTTTTTTTGTATGATATGATATAATCTACAATGATAAGCAGATAATTGTGAGGAGGACACGAATGAAGATTAAGAAGTTTAAAATTATCCTAAGTCTGTTTTTGATCATAGGAATTGCTGCAGGGGGAGTGCTTGGATATTATGATGCAAGATTAGAAGCAGCAGTGAATAATAAGAATGGAAGTACACTGACAGACGTAAAGGTAGATGATAATCTGACATTTAATAAGAATGTTATTAATATCTTATTAGTTGGATCTGATCATGGAGCAATCAAAGGTGATCACGGAAGATCTGACAGTATTATGATCGCAACGGTCAATTTTAAGACAAAAGAATTAAAGCTCACTTCTTTGATGAGAGATATGTATGTTGAGATTCCAGGACATGGACATAACAAGTTAAATGCAGCCTATGCATTTGGTGGTGTAGAATTATTATACCAGACGATCGCTAAGAACTTCGGGATTAAGATCGACAATTATTGTGTTGTTGATTTCTCAACATTTGAGAAAGTTATCAATAAAGTTGGCGGTGTAGAAATTTCGCTGGAAGAAAAAGAAGCAAAATACTTGAATACAACAAATTACATTTCAAAGAAGAAATACCGTAATGTGAAGGTTGGGAAACAGACATTGAATGGAAATCAGGCATTAGGATATGCCAGGGTTCGTTACGTTGTTTCTAAGAAATACGGAGATGGAGACTTTGGAAGAACAGGTCGTCAAAGAGCAGTACTTCAAGCAGCACTTAATAAAGTATTGCAGCAGAGCCCAACAAAGATCGCAGATATTGCGTTAGATTCATTAGCCGATGTGTCAACAGATATGAGTGCAAAATACCTGAAGAGTCTGGTATTGAAAGTTGTTCAGATGGGGACGACAGAAATCGACCAGATGAGGGTGCCATTAGAAGGTACTTATAAGATGGGAAGAGCACAGAGCAATATGTTCGTATTCTTTATAAACTTCAGTGCCAATAAAGCAGCCATGAATTATTTCTTATTTGACAAAGGCAGTGAAAAAGACTGGGCAAAAGAATATGGAGGAATATCTTCTGTTGAGACATTTGGATATTCCGGAACATCATCATCTGACTCAACAAGCAGCAGTTCATCATATTCAACATCTAGTACAAGAAGCAGCTATCAGCAGGAAAGTTACAGCACAACAAGTAGCAGCCATACGACTTATAGTACAAGGTCTACAACTACGAGAAGTACAGAAGAACGTGTGACAGAAAGTACAACGTCACAGCCACAGACATCTGCACCAAGACCAACCACAGCACATCATACAACGACAGCTGCGGCGACAGAATCAACACCTTCTGGTGATTCTGTTGAAGAAGAATAAACAAAAATAAATTAAAATGAAAATGTGTCAAGGTAGAATCACTGTCATATCATATTCTTTCTTGACACATATTTGTATAATTGGTAGAATAAGAAAAGTTACCAATACCCTGTAATATACCATTACGGTGATAGAATAAGACAAAGAAAGGAAATAAAAGATATGCGACAGATCGTTCTTTCTATTTTAGTAGAGAATACTCCCGGGGTATTAAGCCGAATTTCTGGTTTATTTACAAGAAGAGGGTATAACATAGACAGCATCACAGCATGTACGACACAAGATCAGAAGTTTTCAAGAATTACGATCGCAGTCAGCGGTGATGATATGATCTTGAAACAGATCAAGAATCAACTTTCAAAACTGGAAGATGTTGTGAAGATTTTTGAACTGGAAAACAGTAAGTCTGTTTGCAGAGAATTGATCCTTGCAAAGATCCGTGCAAACAAGACAGAGAAACAGGAGGTTATCACGATTGCAGATATTTTCAGAGCGAAAGTTGTGGATGTATCTAAGGATAATCTGATGATCGAGTTAACTGGGAATGTGAATAAGATAGAAGCATTTATCAATCTGATCAGTGATTTTGGAGTGATCGAAATTGTGAGAACAGGAATCACTGGTTTATCAAGAGGAGAAGATAACTCTAATATATTTTGATGAGAGTAACGGGTCAGGACCCTTACTATAAAGCCAAAAAATGGAGGAATGAAAAATGGCAAAGATTTATTATCAAGAAGACTGTAACTTATCACTTTTAGATGGAAAAACCATCGCTATTATCGGTTATGGAAGCCAGGGACATGCGCATGCCCTTAACTTAAAAGAGTCTGGATGCAATGTTATCATCGGTCTTTATGAAGGAAGCAGATCTTGGAAGAGAGCAGAAGAACAGGGATTTGAAGTGTACACATCTGCAGAAGCTGCTAAGAAAGCTGATATCATCATGATTCTGATCAACGATGAAAAACAGGCTAAATTATACAAAGAAAGCATCGAACCAAACTTAGAGCCAGGAAATATGTTAATGTTCGCTCATGGTTTCAATATCCACTTCGGATGCATCACACCTCCAAAAGATGTGGATGTAACTATGATCGCACCTAAAGCTCCAGGACATACTGTAAGAAGCGAATATCAGGCAGGAAAAGGAACTCCTTGCTTAGTAGCTGTTGAACAGGATGCTACAGGTAAAGCATTAGATTTAGCACTTGCTTATTCTTTAGGAATTGGTGGAGCAAGAGCTGGTGTTCTTGAAACTACATTCAGAACAGAAACAGAAACAGACCTTTTCGGAGAACAGGCAGTACTTTGCGGTGGTGTTTGTGCATTAATGCAGGCTGGTTTCGAAACATTAGTAGAAGCTGGATATGATCCAAGAAACGCTTACTTCGAGTGTATCCATGAAATGAAACTGATCGTAGACTTAATCTACCAGTCAGGATTCGAAGGAATGAGATATTCTATCTCTAACACAGCTGAATATGGTGATTACATCACAGGACCTAAGATCATCACAGAAGATACTAAGAAAGCTATGAAACAGGTTCTTACAGATATTCAGGACGGAACATTCGCTAAAGACTTCTTATTAGATATGTCTGATGCAGGATCTCAGGTTCACTTCAAAGCTATGAGAAAATTAGCTGCTGAACATCAGTCTGAAGTTGTCGGAAAAGAAATCCGTAGCTTATACAGCTGGAGCAACGAAGATAAATTAATCAACAACTAGGATTTATTTATCTTACATAAGGATATAAAAGATCAGAGATTTTTAATTTCTGATCTTTTTCTTTATGTAGGAATATTTAAAGAAAATAATACCTTAAAGGAAGGAAAAGCAATGAAATTTGTAATTCAGAGAGTAAAAGAAGCATCGGTAAAAGTAGATGATGAATACACAGGGAAGATAAAAAAAGGATATTTAGTTTTGATCGGTGTAGGGCAGGAAGATACAAAAGAAGAAGCCGATAAATATATTCGTAAGATGATCAATCTTCGTATTTTTGAAGATGAAAATGGAAAAACAAATTGTTCATTAAAAGATGTGGATGGAGAATTGTTGTTAGTATCTCAGTTTACGCTTTATGCAAGCTGCAGAAAAGGAAATCGTCCAAGTTTTACACAGGCAGGAGATCCAAAGAAAGCAGAAGAATTATATGAATATATCATTAAGGAATGCAACAAGGAAATAGATGTTGTACAGACAGGTATTTTTGGAGCACATATGGAAGTTGCTTTAATAAATGATGGACCATTTACGGTTGTCCTTGAAGATCTATAGTGGTAAAATAAAAGTGACAAATGATCATGCTAAATTATAGAAAGGATGATGACATATGGATTTCACAAATGGAATGAAAAAAGCATTTCTTGCAAGTGTAGGTGCAGCAGCAACAACTGCAGAAGTTACCAAAGACATTCTTGAGAAAATGATTGAAAAGGGTGAACGTACTGTAGAACATGGAAAAGTGTTAAATCAGGAATTAAAGCACAATGCAAAACAGAAAGTCAAAGAACATGTATCTATCCAAGTGACTAAGAAATATGATAAAGCATTTGAATGTGTTGATGAAATGTCCCCAGAAGATCTTGCACTTTTAAAAGAAAGAATTGCAAAAGCTGAGGCACTTCAGAAAGAAAAACAGGAAGCTGAAGAAGATGTTGAAGTGGAAGAAAGTGAAGCAACAACAGATTCAGAGACATCACAAGTACAAGAGGATGAAACTGAACAATAAGAGGTACTTATGAAACAGGAAACAGGAAGACTGAAAGAGATCTTGCATGTATTAAATCAGCATAATGTCACACATGGGATCAATCCAGAGAAGTTATGCAGTATTTTAGAAGATCTTGGTCCAACTTATGTAAAGCTTGGGCAGATCATGTCAATGCGTTCGGATATATTGCCAGAGAAGTATTGTCATGAGTTAGCGAGACTTCGCACGGATGTAAAACCGATGAGTTTTAATGAGATATGGAAGATCTTGAATAAAGAACTTCATAATGACCCCGGTCAACTATTTCAGAAGATTAACCAGATACCAGTTGGGTGTGCATCAATCGCACAGGTCCATGAGGCCGTTTTAGGAGATGGCAGTAAAGTTGTATTAAAAATCCAGAGACCGCAGATTAAACAGATCATGGCAGAAGATATTGCTCTGTTAAAGAAGGCTTCTGGATTTTTAAATTTTGCAACAGGAACCGGTGAATTGATTGATTTTAGAAAAGTTATTGATGAGTTGTGGGAGACATCCAAAGAAGAAATGGATTTTGAAAAAGAAGCACAACATTTGGAACGATTTTATGAGAACCAGAAGGACGTTGCATATGTGACATGTCCGAAAGTATATAAGGAATATTCGAATGAGCATTTGCTGGTGATGAGTTATGTTGATGGAATCCAGATCGACCATATCGAGGAACTTGATCGCAATGGGTATGATAGGAAGGAGATTGCCCAGAAAACAGCACAAAACTATTGTAAACAGATTTTGGCGGATGGGTTTTTTCATGCAGATCCACATCCAGGGAATCTATGGATTAGTGGTGGTCAGATCGTATGGCTTGATCTTGGAATGGCAGGTGATCTATCTGAACATTACCGTGCGATCATGAAACGTGCGATCACAGCTATTCTTAAAAATGATATTTATGAACTTAAGAATGCATTCTTATCGTTTGGAAAACCGACAGAGAAGATCGACCATGCTAGTTTGTATACGGATCTTGATGATATGGTTGGAAAATACATGAATATGGATTTCGGGACCATGGATCTTGGAGAATTGATGGAAGATGCAATAGGGCTTTTGAAGAAACATAAGATTGCGATCGAACCAGATATTACGCTGCTTGCAAGAAGTATGGTGACTATGGAAGGAACATTGAAATTATGTTCTCCAGAAGTGAATATGATACAGATATTGACTTCTTATATGTCTGCGAATATGTTTCATGAGATTGATATAAAGAAAGAGATAAGACATGCTTTGAGAGATATTTATGGGTCATCTAAGAAATCTTTGGAGATACCAGCACAGGTATCAGATCTTTTGAACATTACAAAGAATGGACAGGTAAGGGTAAACATTGAATCTGCGCAGATCGAGAAAGCAGGTAGAGAATTAAAAAAAGGATTTGATCATCTGTTGCTTGTATTGATCGTGATGGCACTTTGGTTTAGCTCTGCAATTTTATGTCTAAGTGATGTAACACCGAGAGTGTTAGGAATGCCATATCTTAGTGTGGCAGGATTTATATCAGGGTTTCTGATTGTTTTGTATGTATTGATACATATGCTGATTCAGAGAAAGAAATAAGAATAATGATAAAACAAATAGGAACATTAAATATTGAGATTGAGCGAAGGAAGATTAAAAATATAAATATCTACGTGAAACCTCCAAACGGAGATGTTTTGGTAACAGTTCCAATGAGAGTTTCCAACGAAGAGGTTTTTCGTTTCCTTAAGAAAAAAGAAGAGTGGATTTTAAAAAACCATGAAAAAGTAAAAAACAGGCAAAATTCATCACAGCAGGAAATTAATCTGGAACAAAGGAAATGGCTGGAAGACAAGATCATAGAATATGCAATGAGATGGGAATCAATCATGAAAGTTCATGCGAATGGCTTTACGATTCGAGATATGAAAACAAGATGGGGAAGCTGTAGTATTCACAGTTAAAAAGATTCGGATGAATCTGCAGCTGGCTGTAAAATCAGAGGAATGTGTAGAGTATGTTTTGGTGCATGAATTATGTCATCTTTTAGAACCAAGCCATAACCAGAGATTTTATGATTTGATGAGTCATTTTCTTCCAGATTGGAGGGAACGTAAGCAGAAACTAAATGAAAAAGTGTGAAGAAAGTGTTAAAATCCATTTTTTATCTTACATTTTCTATTAATTTGAGTTATGATAAAACGTAAAGCTCAAAAGAAGGAGAAAAGACGATAACGAATGATGAATAACGAAATGACAAAATCAAACGAACAAAATATATTAGTCGGGATCGACGTAGGATCTACGACAACCAAAATAGTAGCAGTTGATGCCAATGACCGTCATCAACTGTTATTTTCTGATTATGCAAGACATCATGCAAATCAGATCGCAAGTGTGATCCGAAGCATTAAGAAGTTTTGCGGACATATAAGAGATAAAAAGATCAGATTGTGTCTGACTGGTTCTGGGGCAAAACCAGTGGCATCTATTTTAAGAGTACCATTTGTGCAGGAAGTTGCAGCCAATGCGATCGCATTACAAGATCAGTTTGACCAGGTCGGAACGGCAATTGAATTAGGTGGACAGGATGCCAAGATGATCTTTTTTAAAGATTCTGAAAATGGACAGTCACAAAGTGTTTCCGATATGCGTATGAATGGAAGCTGTGCGGGTGGAACGGGAGCATTTATTGATGAAATTGCATCCGTATTAAAAGTACCAGTGGAACAGTTTAATGAGTTGGCACAAAAAGGAACACATTTATATGATATTTCTGGAAGATGCGGGGTATATGCAAAGACAGATATCCAACCACTTCTGAATCAGGGAGCAGCCAAGGAAGACCTTGCGTTATCCGCATTCCATGCGATCGCGAAACAGACGATCGGAGGGTTGGCACAGGGATTGGAGATTAAAAAACCTGTTGCATTTGAAGGTGGCCCATTAACATTTCATCCAACTCTGGTAAAAGTTTTTGCTGAACGTCTGGATTTGAAAGAAGATGAGATTCTTTGCCCAAAGCATTCAGAATTAATGATTGCATATGGGGCAGCATTATCTTTGGATAAGATGTTTGCAGACAGCAAACCAAAAGATGTGAATAAAATGTTAGTAATACTGGAAGACGCACAGAAAGATCATTCCCACGTTTCAGGAGAAATTGCAAAACCATTTTTTGAATCAAAAGAAGAAGAAAATGCTTTTAAAGAAGCACATAAGAAGAAACAGGTGACATGGAAGAAACCACAAAAAGGAGAGGTTGTTCGATGTTTTCTTGGGATTGATGCAGGAAGTACCACAACAAAATTTGTATTATTAGATGAACAAGAAGAAATTCTGGATTCTTTTTATGCACCGAATGAAGGGGATCCGCTGAAAGTAGCGAAAGAGGCCTTGATCTGTTTAAGAAAACGATATGAAGAAGCAGGAGCAGAATTAGAAATTTTATCAGCTGGTACGACTGGGTATGGAGAAATGCTGTTTTCTAAAGCTTTTGAAATCCCTTGCCATACGGTTGAGACGGTAGCACATGCAAGAGCTTCTGAAAAATATGTCAAAGACGCCTCTTTTATTTTGGATATTGGTGGACAGGATATGAAAGCAATCTGGTTAGAGGATGGAGTTATCACAAATATTTTATTAAATGAGGCGTGCTCTTCTGGATGCGGTTCATTCCTTGAAAACTTCGCATCCTCTTTACATATTCCGACAAAAGAGATTGCAAAGAAAGCGTTTGCGTCTAAAAACCCAGCAGTTTTGGGTAGTCGTTGTACGGTATTTATGAACAGCAGTATTATCACAGAGCAGCGAAACGGTAAGAATCCAGAAGATATCATGGCTGGATTATGCAGATCGATCATCCAGAATGTATTTACAAAGGTTATCCGCGTATCAAATCTTGATTCTCTTGGAACTAAGATTGTGGTACAAGGTGGCACTTTTGAAAATGATGCGGTTTTACGTGCGATGGAAGAATATGTAGGAAGAGAAGTGATCAGAGCACCATATCCAGGGATCATGGGTGCAATTGGTGTCGGATTGATCGCAAAAGAGCAATATGAGAAGAATCCGAAAGAAGTGAGCACATGGGATCTTCGTGATTTAGATACATTTTCTTATGAGCAGCAGGCAAATGCACCTTGTCCATTTTGTACGAATCATTGTCAAAGAACAATTGTTCAATTTTCAAATGGAAATTCCTGGGTAACAAATAATCGATGTGAAAAAGGCGAGATCATCGGAGATCCAAGAAATGATGAGGTTGGAAAGCAGTTAAAAGAAACAATCCGAAAAACACAGAGTGTTCCAGATTTATTCCAAGAGCGAAAGAAATTATTGTTCAAAGAATATCCTTATCCAGTGCCTAAAACAGAAAGAGATATCACGATCGGAATTCCAAGAGTGTTATCCTATTGGGATACGATGCCATTTTGGACAACTTTTTTCAAAAGTTTGGGATACAAAGTACAATTATCGGATGAAAGCACAAGAGAGATTTATGAAAGTGGATTGTCAGCAGTGACATCAGACACGGTATGTTTTCCAGCAAAACTTGTGCATGGACATCTTAGAAATCTGGTGAAAAAATATCATGTAGATCGTATTTTTATGCCATCGATCACAACAGTACCGCCAGAGAATATGGAAAAAACAAGTGAGTCTATGTGTGCGGTGGTAAAAGGTTATCCGATCGTTATCAGGAATTCTGATAATCCACAGGATAAATGGAATGTGCCATTTGATGCACCATTATTCCATTGGCATACCAAAAAGGACAGACAGCATCAGTTGGTAAAATATATGGAAGAAGTATATCATGTCTCAAAAGAAGAGGTTATGAATGCAATGCATACAGCAGATCAGGCTCAGAAATCTTTTGACCAACAGTTAAAGAAACGAGGAGAAGAGATTCTAAATGAAGTAAAGGAAAAGAATGAATTTGCAGTTGTTTTAGCATCTCGTCCATATCAGAACGATACACTGGTTGATCACGATCTGTCTAAGATGTTTACAAAAGCAGGCATCGCAGTCTTAACCGCAGATTCCCTGCCAGAAGTGAATCAGACAGAACTCTCAAAAAGCCGTCTGGATATTGTAAATAACTATCATGCTAGAATGTTATCTTCTGCTATCTTATGTGCGCAAAGTGAGCATCTGGAATATGTACAGCTCGTAAGTTTTGGATGTGGACACGATGCTTATCTATCCGATGAGATCACGAGAATGATGAAAGAAATTTCCGGGAAAACACCATTGATCTTAAAAGTAGATGAAAGTGATAATCAAGGACCATTGGGAATCCGTGTGCGTTCTTTCTTGGAGACAGTGAAAATGGGACGTGAGAAACATCAGAAATTAGAAGTAAAAGAGTTGCAAGAACCATATCCAGTCAAGTTTACAAAAGAAAACAGGAAAGAAAAAATCGCATTGGTTCCAAATACATCGCATGCATTTTGCAGAATTATGACAGCAGCATTAAGAGGACAAGGAATTCGGGCGGTTGCTTTGGATATCGGGCGTGAAGAAGCAATTCGTTTGGGAAAGAAATATGTACATAATGATATCTGTTTCCCAGCACAGATCGTCATCGGAGAAGCATTGGCGGCACTGGAAAGTGGAAAGTATGATGACAAAGATGTTGCGATCGTTATGGGAAAATATGTTGGGGACTGTCGACTGACACATTATGGGGCACTACTAAGAAAAGCTCTTGATGATGCAGGATATGACCATATTCCGATCCTGACAAATGATGATGCAGATTCTCATAATATGCACCCAGGATTTAAATTAAATCTGGCATCTTCTGTAAAAATCGCATTTGCATTACCGATGATCGATGTATTGGAGGAATTATTACGAAAGATCCGTCCATATGAAACAGTCAAAGGAAGTGCGGATGAAGCGTTTGACAAAGCCCTTGATCTTGTAATCGATGGATTGGAAAAGTCAGGAGTTCTTGGTGCAAGAAAAGGATTTAAGAAGGCTATTTCTATCATGAAAAATATTTCTTATGATCGTACGAACTTAAAACCACAGATTCTGATCGTTGGGGAATATCTTCTGAACTTTCATCCAGGAGCAAACCATGACATTGAAAAATATCTGGAAGAAAATGGATTTGAGATCATTGAAGCACGTATGACGGATGTTATCCGTAAGACATACTTTTATCAGGATTCACAGATCAGGGAATATCATTTAAATAAACCAATGGATCAAAAGATCTGGTTTCGGACAGCAGACATGTTCTTTGATCTTGCACACAGTCTGACCGATTCCATTGCAAAAGGACATCCTTTATATAAACCAGCGATCCGTATGGATGATCTGGTAAAAGACAGTGATCCGATCATTCATCATACATTTGATGCAGGAGAGGGTGTGCTGATTCCAGGAGAGATCATTCATCACGCAAAACATGGATGCAAGTATTTCTTGATCTTACAGCCATTTGGATGCCTGCCAAACCATGTTGTTGGAAGAGGTATTTCTAAAAAATTAAAAGAAATGTATCCAAATGCACAGATTCTTCCATTAGACTATGATCCAGATGTCAGTTTTGCGAATATCGAAAATCGTCTGCAGATGCTTGTTATGAATGCGAAACAAGAAATCTTGGAAGAAAATGAAGAACGAGACCGTAGAAGAAGTCATCACTATATGGAAAGTGACAAAAAAACATATCGTAGAAAGAAATATGGTGTCGAAAAAACTTCTGGTGTATAAAAAATAGAATTAAATTGTTGAATTTTGTTAAATATGCTATAATCCATTTTAGGTTATTCAAAAATAATTTGAATGGAGGAGAAGTAATGAATATTCAGGAGTTTTATGACAGTATTGATGAAAGTTATGAAAATGTAAGCAGCCGTATGATGGGAAACCAGAAACTGGTGGAAAAGTTTGTCCGTAAGTTTTTAGATGATCCTACTTATGGACAGATTAAAGAAGCAGTAGATAAGATGGATTATGATGAAATTCTTCGAACAACTCATACGATGAAAGGAATTGCAAGCAATCTGGAGTTTACACATTTACAGCAAAAAAGTGCGAAAGCAGTAGATATGATCCGTGCAGGACAGCGCGAAGAAGTATTGCCAGTGATCGGTGAAATTGAGAAAGAATATCTAAAAAGTTATAGAACAGATCCAGAAATTGGATTAAATTGGATAATAAGAAGACAAAGATGAGGGAATCTTTCGAAGTAGTATGAAGGAGACAGCGACAACATAAAAAATAAAAAGGAACTAGTGATTATGCAAAACAAAACTAAAAAATATAGTTTTTTAAGATAATCTCAGGACTCGTTTTGATTCAGGGTGTGTTGCAGTTATTGAATCTGTTAGGGCTTGTAGGTTATGGAAGAACGACGACTTCTGCAACAAAGTTTTATCTTGGACTTGTTTTGATCGGCGGCTACGCAGTAGCAGCAATGGTCGGTGGATATACGGGTCTTAAAGATGGAAATACACAGGAAGGATGTAAAAGATGTTTTTATGTCAGTCTTGTACTGATCGCAATTACGATTGCCACGATTATTTTAAATGTTGTATTTAAAGCATATTCAGTAACTCAGTTTGAGGCACTGATCATACCAGTGTTGTTTATGCTTTTTACAATATTAAATGGACGAAAGAATTTGTAAACATAAAAGGGTCTTTTTCGATTTCGAAAGAGGTCCTTTTTATAGTTGTTCTTTTCTTGATGATATGATATAATTTCACATAGTGATTTGGCAAAGAAAGAACAAATGAGGTAGACCAATGAAAGATTTAAAAGATATGAAACGTGTGCTTTTAAAGTTAAGTGGAGAAGCACTTGCCGGAGATAAGAAGACAGGATTTGATGAAGCAACATGTGCAGATGCAGCACGTCAGGTAAAGACATTAGTAGATGAGGGACTTCAGGTAGCGATCGTTATCGGAGGAGGAAACTTCTGGAGAGGACGTACAAGCGAGAGTATGGAACGTACAAAAGCTGATCAGATCGGAATGCTTGCGACAGTTATGAACTGTATCTATGTATCCGATGCATTCAGAACAGCAGGAATGGAAACAGAAGTATATACTCCATTTGTATGCGGAGCATTTACAGAATTATTTTCCAAAGATAAAGCAGTCAAAGCTTTAGATGAAGGAAAGGTTGTATTTTTTGCAGGTGGAACAGGACATCCTTATTTCTCAACAGATACAGCAACAGCACTTCGTGCGATCGAGATTGAAGCAGATGCGATCTTATTAGCAAAATCAATTGACGGCGTATATGACAGTGATCCTGCTGTGAATGAAAATGCGGTGAAATATGACAGTATCACAATGGAAGAAGTATTGGATCAGAAATTAGGAGTGATCGACCTAACAGCAACGATCATGTGCCTTGAAAATAAGATGCCATTAGCAGTTTTTGGATTAAATGAAGAAAACAGCATTGAGAATTTAATGAAAGGTGAATTTAACGGAACATATGTAACCGTTTGATAAATTAGGAGGACGAAAGAAACATGTTAAAACAATTTGAAGACAAGATGCAGAAATCTTTAGACAGTATGGCGAATGATTTTATGACAATTCGTGCAGGACGTGCCAATCCTCATGTATTAGATAAAGTCAAAGTTGATTATTATGGAGTTGCAACTCCTGTAGCACAGGTTGGTAATGTTTCTGTACCTGAAGCAAGAACGATCATGATTCAGCCATGGGAGCCAAACTTATTAAAAGAGATCGAGAAAGCGATTTTAGTATCTGATATCGGGATCACACCAACAAATGATGGTAAAGCAATCCGATTAAACTTCCCAGATCTTACAGAAGAACGAAGAAAAGAGCTTGCAAAAGATGTCAAGAAACGTGGAGAAGAAGCAAAGGTAGCAGTTAGAAATATCCGTCGTGATGCAAATGATTTTGTCAAGAAACAGAATAAAGCCGGAGATTTAAATGATGATCAGGCAAAAGATGAAGAAGACAAAGTACAGAAGATGACAGATAAATACATCAAACAGATTGATGAAGCAGTTGATGCAAAATCAAAAGAAATCATGACAGTTTAATCTTAATCATCAACAGGGTTGAAATCTCAGCCCTGTTTTGTTTCATGTGGAAAGAAACGAAAGTTATATATGATACACAGGAGGTCCAAATGGAGAATTTAAATATTCCACAACATGTGGCCATTATCTTAGATGGGAATGGAAGATGGGCAAAAAAACGCCATTTACCTAGGAATATGGGACATAGACAGGGAAGTAAAGTGGTGGAACAGATCATAGAAGATGCACATGATCTTGGAATTAAATATTTAACAGTTTATGCTTTTTCAACAGAGAATTGGAAACGCCCACAGGACGAAGTAAATGCATTGATGAAACTGCTTCGTGATTATTTAAAGACATGTATCAAGCGTGCAAATAAAAATAATATGAAAGTCAGAGTGATCGGAGATATCACAGGACTTTCCGAAGATTTACAGGAGAAGATCATTGAGCTTGAGAAGGCATCCAAAGATAATACAGGGATCAATTTTACGATCGCACTGAATTATGGAAGTCGTGATGAGATGGTGCGGGCTATGAGACATATGGCAGATGATCTTTCTAGTGGAAATCTTTCCAAAGATATGATCACGGAAGAAGTGTTTAATGGATATCTGGATACAAAAGAACTTCCAGATCCAGATCTGATGATTCGTACAAGTGGGGAAGAAAGATTGTCGAACTTTATGTTATGGCAGTTAGCATATACAGAATTTTATTTTACAGATGTGCTCTGGCCTGATTTTAATAAAAAGGAATTAATAAAGGCGATCGAATACTATAATAGACGCGACCGCAGATTTGGAGGAATATAAGTTTATGTTTAAGCAAAGACTGATCAGTGGGATCATTTTAGTATTGATCGCAGCTTTTGGGTTATATATGGGTGGAATTGTGACGTTTGCAATGACATTGATCGTTGCATTGATCGGATACAGCGAGATTTTAAAGATTTATCATATTGAGAAATCATCTTTGGCAGTGATCGGATATACAGGCACGATTCTTTATTATGTGGCATTGTTATTTGATCTTGATCAATGGACCACAGCAATCATTATTTTATTTTTAATCTTTTTACTCGGATGCTATGTGGTACGTTTTCCAAAGTATAAAGTGGACCAGATGATGGCAGGATTCTTTGGATTTGTATATGTAGCGGTTATGATGTCCTTTATCTATCAGATCCGTGAATTACAAAATGGAGGAGAATTTGTTGTATTATTATTCCTTGCAGCATGGGGAAATGACACTTTAGCATATTGTACAGGAATGTTGATCGGAAAACATAAGATGTCACCAATTTTAAGTCCTAAGAAAAGTATAGAAGGTTTGGTTGGCGGAATTGTCGGTGCGGCAATTCTTGGTGCATTATATGGATTATATCTAAACACATATATCAGATTTAGTTTTAATCCAGTTACAATGTTCCCAATTGTTTGTGGACTAGGTGGAGCAGTTTCAGTCATTGGAGATTTGGCAGCATCTGCGATCAAGAGAGATTCAGGAATTAAGGATTATGGTACATTGATCCCTGGTCATGGAGGAATTCTTGATCGATTTGATAGTATTATTTTTATTGCACCTGTCATTTATTATCTGACAGTTATGATCTCAGGAGGAGCGATCTAGAATGAAATATATTTCAATTATTGGATCTACAGGTTCCATTGGAACCCAGACACTAGATATCGTACGAAGTAATAAAGATCTGAAAGTTACAGCCTTAGCAGCAGGAACAAGTATTGATCTGTTAGAGAAACAAGCAAGAGAATTTCAGCCAGTGATCGTTGCTGTATACAATGAACAGAAGGCAGAAGAGTTGAAACTTCGTCTGGCAGATACGAGTATAAAAGTATGTGCAGGAATGGATGGATTATTAGAAGCAGCAACACAGGAGCAGTGTTCTGTTGTTGTCACAGCAATTGTCGGAATGATCGGAATTCGTCCAACGATCGCTGCGATGAAGGCTGGGAAAGACATCGCACTTGCTAATAAAGAAACATTGGTAACTGCAGGGCATATCATTATGCCAATGGCGGAAGAATTGGGTGTTTCTATTTATCCAGTAGATAGTGAGCATTCTGCAATCTTTCAGTGTTTACAGAGCGGGAAAAGAGATGATCTTGATTCTCTGATCATTACAGCATCAGGGGGACCGTTCCGTAAGAAAACGACAGAAGAATTAAAACATGTGACAGTAGAAGATGCGCTGAATCATCCAAATTGGTCAATGGGACGAAAGATTACGATTGATTCCGCAACGTTAGTGAATAAAGGACTCGAAGTGATCGAAGCCAAATGGTTGTTTGGAGTGGATTTTGATGATATTCATGTTGTAGTACAACCAAAGAGTGTGATCCATTCTATGATTCAGTTTAAGGATGGAAGTGTGATCGCACAGCTTGGAACACCGGATATGAAATTACCGATTCAATATGCATTATTTTATCCACAACATAGAAATCTTGCGGGAGAACGTCTGGATTTTGCAAAATTAAAAGAAATTACATTTGAAGAACCACCAGTGGATGTTCTAAAAGGACTTCCTTATGCATATAAAGCAGGTAGGATCGGTGGAAGCATGCCAACAGTCTTAAATGCTGCAAATGAAAAAGCAGTTGCATTATTTTTAGGCCGTAAGATTCAGTTTTTAGATATTTACGACATCATTGAAGACACAATGAATGCCCATAAAGTTATTGAGAATCCGACACTGGAAGAAGTGTTAAAGACAGAACAATGGGTGTATGAACACATAGAAAGCAGGTAGATCATTGAATATTATCATTGCAATTTTAATTTTTGGAATTATTATTATTGTGCATGAATTAGGGCATTTTCTGATCGCTAAGAAAAATGGGATTCAGGTAGATGAATTTTGCATTGGACTTGGACCAACGATTATAGGAAAGCAGGTTGGAGAGACTTTTTATTCTGTCAAACTGCTGCCATTTGGTGGTGCATGTATGATGGGAGAAGATGAAGACCGCCCTGAAGAAAATGCGTTTAATAATAAGTCCGTCTGGGCAAGGATGGCAGTTATTTTTGGAGGACCATTTTTTAACTTTATCTTAGCGTTTATATTTTCAATTATAGTGATCGGAATGTCTGGTGCTGACATTCCGAAGATTTCCAAAGTAGAAAAAGATTCACCAGCATATGAAGCAGGAATCCGTAAAGGAGATATTATGATCAAAGTTGCTGGAAAGAAAATGCACAATTACAGAGAGTTTTCCTATTATATGTATTTAGATTATGATGGAGGGAAAATTCCGATCACGATATTACAAAACGGAAAAGAAAAAAATATAAACGTCACACCAGAGTATGATAAAGAACGAGGACAATATCTGATCGGGATTACCTGGAATGGGTATCAGAAAGTAGGTCCGTTAAAAACGATCGAATACAGTTTCCGAGAAGTAGGATTGCAGGTAAAGATTACTTTAAAGAGTGTAAAGATGTTAGTTTCACAAAAACTTGGTGTGAAAGATCTTTCAGGACCAGTAGGAATTGTCAAAACGGTCGGAGACCAATATACACAGGCTGCTGCCTATGGATTTAAAACAGTATTTTTGACAATGGTAAACTGGATCATTTTGATCAGCGCAAACCTTGGTGTGATGAATTTATTGCCATTACCAGCACTTGATGGAGGTCGTTTGTTGTTTTTGATCATAGAAGCAATTACTGGAAAGGCTGTGTCACAGAATATGGAAGCGCTGGTACACACTGCAGGATTGATCTTATTAATGCTTTTGATGGTATTTGTAATGTATCAGGATATTGTAAAGATTTTCATGTAAAGGGGGATTTGCATGTATACAAGAAATCAGACAAGAGTAATTTCGATTGGAGATGTTAAGATTGGAGGAGGCAATCCAGTTGCCATCCAGTCTATGACAAATACAAAGACAGAAAATGTGGAAGAGACGGTCAAACAGATTCTTGCTCTTGAGAAGGCTGGATGCCAGATCATTCGCTGTACTGTTCCAACAATGAAAGCTGCCGAAGCTTTTACAGAGATTAAGAAGCAGATTCATATTCCGTTGGTCGCGGATATTCATTTTGACTATAAACTTGCAATTGCAGCGATGGAACATGGGGCAGATAAGATCCGTATCAATCCGGGGAATATCGGTGGAGAAGAGAATATTTGTAAAGTGGTAGAAACAGCAAAGAAATATCATGTACCGATCCGCGTTGGTGTAAACAGCGGATCATTGGAGAAACCACTTGTTAAAAAATATAACGGAGTAACTGCACAAGGACTGGTAGAAAGTGCCTTAGATAAAGTTGCTATGCTTGAAAAATATGATTTTCATGATATGGTAGTCAGTATTAAGTCTTCTGATGTTTTGATGTGTGCAGAAGCATACCGCCTAGTCGCAGACAAAATCAATTACCCTCTGCATGTAGGAATCACAGAAGCTGGAACAGTTTTTAGTGGTAATATCAAATCAGCTGTAGGACTTGGAATTATCTTAAATCAGGGAATTGGTGATACGATCCGTGTATCATTGACAGGAGATCCAGTCAACGAGATTGCCAGTGCGAAACTGATCTTAAAGACATTAGGACTTCGTTCCGGAGGAATTGAAGTTGTATCCTGCCCAACATGTGGACGTACGAATATCGATCTGATTCCACTTGCCAATCAGGTAGAGACAATGGCAGCAGATTTTGAAAATCTGAATCTTAAGGTTGCTGTTATGGGGTGCGTTGTAAACGGACCAGGAGAGGCCAAAGAAGCAGATGTGGGAATCGCTGGTGGAAATGGAGAGGGACTTCTGATCAAGAAAGGCGAGGTTATCCGCAAAGTACCAGAAGATCAATTACTTGATACTTTAAGATATGAATTAGAACACTGGGGTGAATAAAATGGAAGTGACAACAAAACCATTTTTCAGTGTATTTCCAGATCTGAAAGTTTCTGACGATGTAAGATCTTTGTTTGAAGATGCGAATATTAGAGAGATCACACTAAAGAAAAAAGAAAACACGCTTAAGATTTCTTTTCAGTGTGATCATCTGATCTCAAGAGTCGATACATGGAGAATGGAACGCACGATCCGGGAACAGCTGTTTTCAAAGCGTTTTGTAAAGATTCGTTTTCAGGAAAGTTATCACCTGTCAGAACAATATAATCTCAAATATCTAATGGAGCATTACATGAAAAGCTTCCTCTTTGAGTTAAAAGGCAAAGGGGAGGTTATTTTTAATGTTGTGAGAAAAGGGGATTATAGAATTGAAGATGATGTGATCACCTTTTACTTTGAAGATACATTTGTAAACCGCAATAAAGCCCCAGAGATTAAAGAATTTTTTGAGATGATTTTAAAAGAACGTTTTTCTATTGATGCAAAAGTCGGATTTGATTTCTCTAAGACGATTGATCGAAGCCTTAAGATGGAAAGTGATTATCGCTTACAACAAGAAATCCATACGATCGTGGAGCACGCAGATATCGTTGAGAAAGAACAAAAAGAAGAGAAAAAGCAAGAAAGAAAGCAGCTGCAACGAAAAAGAGCATATGTTTAAGAAAAACCAAAATATTCAGATGATCCAACCTTATTATATGGACGAAATTGTGATGGCGAGCTGATGGAGATCAAGGATATCTATGATGAGATCGGGGAAGTTGTGATTCATGGGCAGATCACATTTCTTGAAACACGAGAAATCCGTAATGAAAAAACAATCATCATTTTTCATATTACCGATTTTACAGATACGATCAGCTGCAAGGTTTTCGTAAGAAATGAACAGTTGCCCGATATTTTAGATGGTTTGAAAAAAGGTGGATTCTATCGTATCAAAGCAGTTGCGATGTATGACAAATTTGATCATGAGATCTCTCTAGGATCTGTGGCAGGAATCAAGGCGATTACAGATTTCAGGGAAAAACGTCAGGACACATCCATGGAAAAACGTGTAGAATTACATCTCCATACAGTGATGAGCGATAATGACAGTGTGGTACAGATCAAAGATATTGTAAATCGCGCCTACGAATGGGGACATCCGGCGGTTGCGATTACAGATCACGGTGTATTGCAGGGATTTCCGATCGCACGTCATGCATACGAAGACTTGAGACTAAAAGAAGATGATCCATTTAAGATCATTTATGGGGTAGAAGGATATTTCGTTGATGACCTTGGAGATTTGATCATTGATTCAAAAGGGCAGTCACTAATGGACAGTTATGTTGTATTCGATATTGAGACAACAGGATTTAACAGTGTCAATGATCGAATTATAGAAATTGGTGCGGTAAGAGTCGTGGAAGGAGAGATTAAAGAAACATTTAGTGAATTTGTCAATCCAGAGCGCCCGATTCCATATAAGATCACTCAGCTGACAACGATCACAGATGATATGGTAAAAGATGCGGGAACGATCGAAGAGATTCTTCCACAGTTTTTAAAATTCTGTGAGGGATCTGTTTTGGTTGCACATAATGCAGGATTTGATACAGGGTTTATCCGCGAAAATGCGAAAAGGTTGAATCTTCCATATGATCATACAGTTGTGGATACACTGGGGCTTGCAAGATGTCTAATGGGACATCTTGGTAAATTTACACTGGATAACATTTGTAAACATTTAAATATCATACTGGAAACACACCATAGAGCAGTTGATGATGCAACGGCAACAGGAAAGATTTTTGTAGAATTCATTTCTATGTTAAAAGAAAAAGATATTACAGATCTAGATCAGGTCAACGAATTTGCAAATGATAATGTCGATCTGATCAAAAAAGGACGCATGTATCATGGAATTATTCTGGTTAAGAATAATACAGGGCGTGTTAATTTAAACCGCTTGGTATCTGAATCACATTTAAATTACTTTAACCGTCGCCCAAGAATGCCAAAGTCCCTGATCAATAAATATAGAGATGGACTGATCATTGGATCTGCGTGTGAAGCAGGAGAATTATATCAGGCATTGCTTGATGAACGCTCAGATGAAACGATTGCGAATATTGTATCATTTTATGACTATCTGGAGATTCAGCCAGTAGGAAACAATGAATTTATGATTGGATCCGAACGTGTTGAGAATGTGAATTCGATCGAAGATATTCAGAAATTCAATCAAAAGATCGTAGATCTTGGAGAACAATTCCATAAGCCAGTCGTTGCGACATGTGATGTGCATTTTCTAAATCCAGATGATGCAATCTATCGTTCTATTTTATTAGCTGGAAAAGGATTTAAAGATGCTGACCAGCAGGCACCGCTTTATTTTAGGACAACACAGGAGATGTTAGATGAGTTTGCGTATCTTGGAAGTGAGAAAGCCAAAGAAGTTGTCATAACAAACACGAATAAGATCAATGATATGATTGAAAATATTTCTCCGATCCATCCGGATAAATGCCCGCCGGTAATCCCAGATTCAGACAAAACATTAAGAGAAATCTGTTATAATAGAGCACATGAGATTTATGGAGATGATCTTCCAGAACGAGTGACAAGTCGTTTGGAAAAAGAATTAAACTCTATTATTGGAAATGGATATGCGGTAATGTACATCATCGCACAGAAATTGGTATGGGATTCGAATGACCATGGGTATCTGGTAGGATCACGAGGATCGGTAGGATCTTCCTTTGCAGCAACGATGTCAGGGATCACGGAAGTAAATCCGTTGCCAGCACATTATATCTGTCCAGAATGTCATTTTGTGGATTTTGACTCAGAACAGGTGCAAAAATATGCGAAGATGGGTATGTCAGGTTTTGACATGCCAGATGCATACTGTCCAAAGTGTGGAGCAAAGATGACGAAAGAAGGACAGGATATCCCGTTTGAGACATTCCTTGGGTTTAAAGGAAATAAAGAGCCGGATATCGACTTAAACTTCTCAGGAGAATATCAGGGAAAAGCACATGCTTATGTAGAAGTTATCTTTGGAAAAGGAAAAGCATTCCGAGCGGGAACGATCGGTACACTGGCAGAGAAAACAGCCTATGGTTATGTGTTGAAATATCTGGAAGAACGAGGAATCAGTAAACGTCGTTGCGAAATAGAGAGATTAGCACTTGGATGTACGGGAGTTAAGAGAACAACTGGTCAGCATCCGGGTGGAATCATTGTAGTACCGCATGATAAAGAAATTTATGATTTTACAGCGGTACAACATCCAGCCAATGATATGAATACACCGATCATTACGACACATTTTGAATACCATTCGATTGACCAGAACCTATTAAAACTTGATATTCTGGGACATGACGATCCATCTATGATCCGAAGAATGGAAGATATCACAGGAATTGATGCACAGACGATCCCAATGGACGATAAAGGCGTTATGGGATTATTTCATGGAACAGAAACCTTAGGGATCACACCAGAAGATATTGATGGGACACCGCTTGGATCACTTGGAGTACCGGAATTTGGGACAGACTTTGTAATTCAAATGCTTCAGGATACGCATCCACAGAGCTTTTCTGATCTTGTCCGTATTTCTGGGCTGTCTCATGGAACCGATGTATGGCTTGGAAATGCTCAGACATTGATCGAGAATGGAGATGCGGTTATTTCCACAGCAATCTGTTGTCGAGATGATATCATGGTATATCTGATCAATCAGGGATTGGAACAGGAAGCGTCATTTAAGATCATGGAAGGAGTCCGAAAAGGAAAGGGACTTACAGATGAACAAGAACAGATGATGAGAGATCACAATGTGCCAGATTGGTATATCTGGTCTTGTAAACAGATCAAATATATGTTCCCGAAAGCCCATGCGGCAGCTTATGTTATGATGGCATGGAGGATCGCATGGTATAAGGTTTATCACCCATTGGCATATTATGCAGCATATTTCAGTATTCGAGCGAAGGCATTTTCTTATGAAGATATGTGTCTTGGAAAAGAACGTTTGGATGAAAAGATGAGTATTATTAAGAATACACCAAAACACGAAGTTAAAAATGCAGATCTTGATCTGTTACGAGAAATGAAGATTGCGGATGAAATGTATGCAAGAGGCTATGAATTCTGGCCACTGGATATTTACAAGGCAAAGGCAAAAGATTTTCAAGTGATCGATGGAAAGATCATGCCAGCACTTACCAGTATTGATGGAATGGGTGAAAAAGCGGCACAGCAGGTAGAAGAAGCAGCCAAAGGAGAACCATTTACATCCTTGGAAAACTTTAGAAACAGAACAAAAGCACCACAAGCATGTATCGAGAAAATGAAAGAACTTGGAATTATGGGAGATCTATCAGATACTGATCAGTTAAGTTTCGATTTTCTTTGATAATATATGAAAAAACTCTTGTCAAGAGATATTTTTCATGTTAAACTAAATATAGCTTAAGAAAAGATGACTTAGGAGTGGGCATATGTCCACTCCTATTTTGTGTAACAATGAAGAAATAACACTACAAAAGAAAGGGTTGATACATTGGCAAGACGAGTTGATATTGAAACAAAAACAGAAGAACTGGTATTACCGATCATTGAAGCCAACAATTTTGAACTGGTGGATGTAGAATATGTCAAAGAAGGAGCAAACTGGTATTTAAGAGTTTACGCAGACAAAGAAGGTGGAATTGCAATTGATGACTGCGTGCTGATCAGCAGAAGCTTAGAAGAGAAACTAGATGCAGAAGATTTTATCGAAGATGCATATATTTTAGAAGTAAGTTCTCCAGGACTTGGAAGACCACTAAAAAAAGAAAAAGATTATGTAAGAAGTGTCGGAAAGTCCATTGACATCAAGCTTTATAAAGCAATTGATAAGCAAAAGGAATTTACTGGTATTTTAAAAGAAAACATGGAAGATCAGATTGTACTAACAATCGAAGATCAGGATATTACATTTGAGAAAAAGAGCATTGCAAGTGCTCGTTTGTCGTTAGATTTTTAAGGAGGAAGAAAGAGAATGAGTGAATTAATTGCGGCATTAAATCAGTTGGAGAAGGAAAAAGGTATTGATAAAGACGTTATCATGGAAGCCATTGAAAATTCCCTGCTTGCTGCATGTAAAAGAGATTTTGGAAGTGCAGATAACGTTGTAGTTAATATGGATCGTGAAACAGGAGATATTTATGTTTATGCGATCAAAGAAGTTGTAGACGAAGTTTATGATCCTGCACTGGAGATCAGTCTTGGAAAAGCAAAGGCAATCGATCAGAACTTAAATCTTGGAGATACTGTAAGAATTGAAATCACACCAAAAGATTTCGGACGTATTGCAGCAATGCATGCAAGAAGCGTTATTGTGCAGAAAATCAAAGAAGAAGAAAGAAGAGTTGTATATGATCATTTCTACTGCAAAGAAAAAGATATCGTAACAGGTGTTGTTCAGCGTTATGTTGGAGAGAATGTAAGTGTAAGCTTAGATGACAAAACAGATGCTCTGTTAATGAAATCTGAACAGATCAGAGGTGAAGTGTTCAAACCAACAGAGAGAATCAAACTTTATATTGTAGAAGTAAAAGAAACAAATCGTGGACCACGTATTCTTGTTTCAAGAACACATCCAGATCTTGTAAAACGTTTATTTGAGAAAGAAGTTGCGGAAATTCAGGATGGAACAGTAGAGATCAAGAACATTGTGCGTGAAGCAGGATCAAGAACAAAGATGGCTGTATGGTCCAATGATAAGAATGTAGATCCAGTTGGAGCATGTGTCGGATTAAATGGTGCCAGAGTGAATGCAATCGTCAATGACTTAAAAGGCGAGAAAATCGATATCATCAACTGGAATGAAGATCCTTGTGTATTTATTGAGAATGCATTAAGCCCATCAAAAGTTGTTTCTGTGGCAGTTGATGTAGAAGAAAAGAGCGCAGAAGTTGTAGTTCCAGATTACCAGTTATCATTAGCAATCGGTAAAGAAGGACAGAATGCGAGACTAGCTGCAAGATTAACAGGCTATAAGATTGACATTAAGAGTGAATCACAGGCAGCTGAAGAAGCAGCAAAAGTCAGTGAAGAACCAGAGGCAGATGAATTTGAGATTGAAGAAGATCTTTTTAACGAAGAGATCAATGATGATTTCGTAGAAGATGCAGAGAATACAGAAGAAGCTGTTGAAGATTTTGATGCAGAGGATATTGAAGAATAGGAAATATCAGCAGGTGATAAAATGAATCGAAAAATTCCAACAAGAAAATGTATCGGGTGCGGTGAATTAAAAGAAAAGAATCAATTAGTCCGGATCGTAAGATCAAAAGAAGGCGAGATCAGTCTTGATATGACTGGAAAGAAAAATGGGAGAGGGGCATATATATGCCCTGATCCACAGTGTTTAAAACAAGCATTTAAGAAAAAAGGACTAGATCGTTCTTTTAAGATAGGAGTACCGGAATCGGTCTATGAGACATTAAAAAAGGAGATGGAAGAACTTTATGAATAAAGGATTATCTCTTCTAGGTCTTGCATTCAGATCCGGTAATCTGGTCAGTGGAGAGTTTGCCGCAAGAGAAGCTGTCAGGAAAAAGACAGCAGCTCTTATCATTGTAGCCAATGATGCTTCCGATAATACAAAAAAGATGTTTGAGAATCAATGTAAACATTATCAAGTACCTTTTTATTGCTGGGGATTAAAAGAAGAGCTTGGGCATGCGATCGGGAAGGAGTTTCGAGCGTCGATCGCAGTGACTGATCAAGGTTTTGCAGAAGCTCTTTTAAAACAGCTTGATAAATAAGAATCGCAGGAGGTATATTTATGGCAAAATTCAGAGTTTATGAAATTGCAAAGAAATATAATAAAGACAATAAAGAAATTTTAGAAATCTTGAAAGCCAATCATGTAGAAGTGAAAAACCACATGAGTACCATAGGAGATGAGCAGATCAAAATGATCGAGAATGCGTTGAAACCAAAGAAAGAAGCAAAACAGGATCATAATTCAAAGAAACAGGAAAATTCAAAAAGAAAAGATAATAAAAAAGCACAGAATATGGAAAAGAAAAATAATAAAAAAACTCAGGAAGTAAAGAACAATAAAAATAATTCAAGAAATAAAAATAATGATGGGGATAAAAAGATCTTAAGAAAAGATAATCCTCAGAACTCTCAGAAGTTTGGAAAAAATAATAAAAAGAATAAGAAATTTAACAATAAAAACCAGAACCAGAATCAGGAGCATAAGAAAAAGAAAAAACATCAGGACCTGGTGCCTTTATTAAACCAGAACCAGTAAAGAAACCGGAAGTAGATCCAAATGCGCCAGTAAAGATTCCTCCAGTATTAACATTGAAAGAACTTGCAGATGCATTATCTATTCCTGCAAATGATATCATTAAGAAATTACTGATCAGCGGAGCTGGAATGTTAAATGTAAACTCTGAACTTGATTTTGAAAAAGCAGAAGAGATCGCAATGGAATTTGATCGTCTGGTAGAGATGGAAGAACAGGTAGATGTGATCGAAGAACTGTTAAAAGAAGAGGAAGAAGACGAAACAGATATGATCGTAAGACCACCAGTTGTCTGTGTTATGGGTCATGTTGACCATGGTAAAACTTCTTTACTTGACAAGATCCGTTCTTCTCATGTTACAACAGGAGAAGCAGGTGGTATCACACAGCATATTGGAGCTTATGTTGTTGAAACATCCAATGGAAAGATCACATTCTTAGATACACCAGGACATGAGGCATTCACATCTATGCGTATGAGAGGTGCCCAGTCTACAGATATCGCAATCTTAGTCGTAGCTGCAGATGACGGTGTTATGCCACAGACGATCGAAGCGATCAACCATGCGAAAGCAGCAGGAATCGAGATCATTGTTGCGATCAATAAGATTGATAAAGAAAGCGCCAACATTGAGAGAGTAAAACAGGAACTGATCGAATATGAATTGGTACCAGAAGACTGGGGTGGAAGCACGATCTTTTGTCCAGTATCTGCACATACAGGAGAAGGAATCGATGAATTATTAGATATGGTTTCTTTAACAGCAGAAGTTTTGGAATTAAAAGCAAATCCAAATCGTAAAGCAAGAGGTATTGTCTTAGAAGCACAACTTGATAAAGGTCGTGGACCAGTTGCAACTGTATTAGTACAGAAAGGTACATTACATGTTGGTGATGCAGTAGCGATCGGAAGTGCTCATGGTAAAGTTCGTGCAATGGTAAATGACAAAGGAAAACGTATTAAAACAGCAGGACCATCTACACCAGTTGAGATCTTAGGTTTAAGTGAAGTTCCAAATGCTGGAGAAGTTATGATGGTTATGGATAGCGAAAAAGAAGCAAGATCCGTAGCAGAGAAATTTATTGCTTATGGACGTGAAAAAATGTTATCTGAGACAAAACAGCAGTTATCATTAGATGATCTATTTAACCAGATCCAGGCAGGAAGCGTCAAAGAATTGAATATCATTGTAAAAGCCGATGTACAGGGATCTGTAGAAGCGGTTAAACAGAGTCTTGTAAAACTTTCTAATGATGAAGTTGCAGTCAAAGTCATTCATGGTGGTGTGGGTGCTATTACAGAATCTGATGTAAACTTAGCAGCAGCTTCTAATGCGATCATTATCGGATTTAATGTTCGTCCAGAACCAGCGGCTAAAGATGCAGCAAGTGCAGAGAAAGTAGATCTTCGTCTGTATCGTGTCATCTACAATGCGATTGAAGATATTGAAGCGGCTATGAAGGGTATGCTAGATCCTGAATTTGTAGAGAAAGTTACAGGGCATGCAGAAGTACGTCAGATTTTCAAAGCCTCTGGAGTTGGAACGATCGCAGGATCTTATGTATTAGATGGAACAATTCAGCGTGACAGCTCAGCACGTATTATTCGTGATGGTATTGTTGTTCATGAAGGAAAACTTGCATCTATCCAACGTGGAAAAGATGCGGTCAAAGAAGTTCGCAGCGGATTTGAATGTGGTCTTGTTATGGAAAGCTATAATGACATCAAAGAAGGGGATCAGATCGAATCCTTTATTATGGAAGAGGTCCCAAGATAATTTCCTGAAGGGAGTAGCAATATGAGAAAAAACAGCATTAAAAATACAAGGATCAATGGTGAAGTTCAGAGAGAATTAAGCCGTATTATCAGCAGAGAGATCAAAGATCCAAGAATTGCACCAATGACATCTGTTGTTGATGCCGTTGTGACATCGGATCTGAAACAGTGCAAAGCATATATCAGTGTTCTTGGAAATGATGAAGAAAAAGAAGAAACGATGAAAGGCTTAAACAGTGCGGTAGGTTATATCCGCCGAGAACTTGCACACTCTATTAATTTAAGAAATACACCAGAGATTACATTTATTTTAGATGATTCCATTGAATATGGAGTAAATATGTCAAAGAAGATAGATGAATTAAATCATGGGAGTGAGAATGAAACACTTTAATGAACAGATTTCAAAGGCTAAAACAATTGCCATTACAGGACACATCCATCCGGATGGAGACTGTATTGGCAGTTGCCTTGCCTTAAAACAGTATATTTTAGATAATTATTCTGGGAAGAAAGTTGATGTTTATTTAGAATCGATCAGCACAGAGTTTCGTTTTTTAAGTCATGCGCAGGAGATCATCACGGAGTCGAAAGATGATGAAAGCTATGATCTGTTTTTTGTTTTAGATTGTGGCTCTGAAGATCGTTATGAACCATTTGCAGCAATGGTCAGATGTGCAAAAACATTGATCGGAATCGATCATCATATCAGTAATGATGGATTTGGGGACTTTTATAAGATCGATCCACAGGCGAGTGCAACTTGTGAAGTTTTGTGTCAGATTTTTGAAGAGGATAAGATTTCAAAAGATGTGCCCAGTGCCTATACACAGGAATCGTGCACGATACCGGAGTGTTTAAGCATTCAAATACAACACGTAAACGATGGAATATGCGGAATGTTACTGGATAAGGGTGTTCGAACTACAAAGATCATTGATGAGACTA
>ENA-OQKC01000019-OQKC01000019.1-human-gut-metagenome-genome-assembly--contig:-NODE-19-length-55246-cov-5.234765_pt1 | contig 55246 bp, 41 predicted proteins | sample MGYA00242774_ERZ504790 | MGnify/ENA primary metagenome ERZ504790 (study PRJEB26092, sample SAMD00036419) | human gut metagenome | host: Homo sapiens | study: EMG produced TPA metagenomics assembly of...
GGATTTGAGGACGGCCGAAGAGGCGTCAGCAGGTCAGTGGGTCATCGTCCCGGCGTTCAGCATCAGGGTAGCGCTGCGACGCGGAAATCGCGCGCCGTTGCCGCGCCCCGCAGTGCCCGCTTCCCCCGAGGACAATTATCAGTGCAGGTAGAACGCCTGCGGTTTTCTGGAAAACGGGGGTATGGTCAAGGGTATCGAGTCAAACGTAGTAGATGGGCAGGTTTCGTGGCGAGCGGTTCCGGGTGATTCCTTGGGGACGGAGGAAAACGGATCATTTTGGTCCCGCGAGGCTTGCGGAGGCGCTCGTGCAGAGCCGCTCGGACAAAACTATGCCGGTTTACGGGGCTAAGTCACGCGCTCCCAACCATGCCGATATCCGTGAAAATAAAACCGCAGGTAGACAAGCCGTCATTTTACGGAAAACGCGGGTATGGATGGGGGCCCTGAGCTTAGCCCCGTAAACCGGCATAGTTTTGAAATGGCATTAAATCGATAACAGCTATTTTGCTCTGTCGGAGCGGTTGGCCGTTGGGTAATTACCCTCGCAGGTAGGCGATGGCGATCTGCGTGCGGTTGCGTAGCCCCATTTTGGCTAGGATCGAGCTGATGTGGTTGCGCACGGTGCCTTCGCCCATGTAGGCGGTGGCGGCGATCTCCTTGTTGTCGAGGCCGCGGGCGATGAGCTCGGCGACTTCGAACTCGCGGTCGGTTAGGCCGGCAAAGGCTGTGGGCCGGCGGGGCGCGTCGGCTTCGGTGCCCGCCCCATTAAAATCGATATCCTCGATCGCCTTGCCCTCGAGCACGCGTTTGCCATCCATGACCTGTGCCAACGCCGGCGGAATGGCGGCGACATCGGTCTTGATCAGGTAGCCGCGGGCGCCCAGTTTAAGCGCCGACACAATGTACTCGTCATCCGAGAATGTCGTCAGAAACACCACGCGCGCCGTGGGGTCGCGACTCAACGGATTTCGCGTGCCGCCGAAAGGCCGTCGCGTCCCGGCATCTGAATGTCGAGCAGCGCGATGTCGGGCGCGTGCTCGCTGTAGAGCGCGACCGCCTCGTCGCCATTGGCGCCGGTGCCCACCACTTCGATCTGCGGCTGGGCGCCCAGGATAATCTTGAGCGAATCGACCACTAAGCGGTCGTCGTCGACAACGATGAGCCTCATCGGTCCTCATCTCCTTGCTGTTTGGGAACGGTGGCAAACACGCGCCAGCCGCCGGCGCTGGCACGCGGGCCGGCGGTGAAGGTGCCGCCAAGCGCCTCGATGCGCTCGCGCATGGAGGCGAGCCCCATGCCCTCCGCAGCGCCGCGGCCGCTTGCTTGGACCCCGCCCGCGCCATCGTCGGTAACGACAAGCTGGTAAAACGACGGATGTTCCATGCATCGTACGGTGACGGTCTGGGCGCAAGCGTGGCGCATGGTATTGGAGAGTGCCTCGCGCAGGACCGCTGCAAAGCAGTTGGCGACATTTGCGGGCGCATGCTCGGCCAAAACTTCAAGCTCAATCTGCGGGCCGCCGTCCGAGCGCGCGCCTTCAACAATGCGTTCGAGCTGCACGGAAAGGTCGACGGCGTTGTCGTTGAGCGCGTGGACGCTGGTGCGCACAAGCTGGAGCGCCTCGTCAACCGTGCGTTTAACGTCGGCGAAATCGGCGGCGACGCCAGGCTCGTCGGCGTGGACCACGCGTAGGGCTTCGGCCTGCAGCGAGGCGCGCGTGAGCTGGTGCCCGACGTTATCGTGGATCTCGCGCGCGATGCGGGCGCGTTCGGCGAGCGTCGCGAGCTCGACTTCGTAGTCCTGGCGGTCGGCAAGGTCGCGGTTGCGCGCTTCGAGCGCGAGGGCTCGTTCTTGCAGCCCGTCGCGGGTACGGCGCATGCGCTGTTGCTCGCGCTCCAGCTGGGCGGTACGTAGCGATAGCAAGGTGGCGGCAACCGAAAGGATGGCGGTCAGCAGGAGCGTTCGGGTGGTGAGCGCGCCGCCGCGAAGGTCCGCGACAAGCGCGCAGACAAACACGGCGCCAATCGCCAGCGCGGGCCAGATGCGTTCACGGCGCACGCGTCGCGCGATGTCATAGAGGGCGAGGGGCGCAAACGGCACAAACGGCGGTATAAAGACGGCCGCGATGATGTAAACGTAGCTCGCGGCCTCGCTTGCACGGCGCGTGCGTTCTCCCTGTGCCACCTCGGCCAGCGAGGTGGCAATAACGCCAAGGCAAAACGCCGCGACTAGGCGAGCGTCCACAGCAAGACCCATGGCGGCCGCAATACAGCACGCCAGCACGATCGATTTGTCGAAAAGCCTGTTCATACGGGTATTGTACGCGAAGCCGCGCGTGGTGGAGGGGCCGCCTGCGCAACTGTGACATTCCTCCCACGCGGCAAATCGGGGGCGTCGGCAGGCCACGCGGCCAAGCCTCGCACTCGTGACAAAGCTCACTGGTGCGCGCCGGCGGCTCCTGCGATGATGCAATCGTACCGGGCCGCAATCAACGGAAGGGCCGCCTCATGACAGACATCGTCCACGTCGAAAACCTCGTCAAGCGCTATGACGATCTTATCGCGCTCGACCACTTTAACCTGAGCATCGCCCCCGGCGAGATCTTTGGCCTGCTCGGCCCCAACGGCTCGGGCAAAACCACGTCCATCAACTGTATCCTGCAGCTGCTTGCCTACGATAAGGGCACCATCGAGTTGTTCGGCGAGCCCATGACGCCCGCCCGCTACGACCTCAAGCGCCGCATCGGTGTGGTGCCGCAGCAGGTGGCGGTGTTCGACGAGCTCACCGTGCGCGAGAATATCGACTATTTCTGCAGCCTTTACGTTAGCGACCGTAAGCGCCGCCGTGCGCTGGTGGACGAGGCGATCGACTTTGTCGGCCTGGGCGACTTTGCCAAGTTCCGCCCCTGCAAGCTCTCGGGCGGCCTGGCACGTCGCCTCAACATTGCCTGCGGCATTGCGCACAAGCCCGAGCTCATCTTCTTTGACGAGCCCACGGTGGCAGTCGACCCGCAGAGTCGCAACGCCATCCTGGAGGGCATCTGCCGCTTGCGCGACGAGGGCGCCACGGTGGTGTATACCAGCCATTACATGGAGGAAGTCGAGCAGATTTGCAGCCGCATCATGATCATGGACGGCGGACGTGTGCTGGCGCAGGGCACCAATGACGAGCTCAAACGCATGATTCAAATGGGCGAGCGCGTGACGGTCGAGGTCGGCGCCGTCGAGACCGCCACGGTCGAGCGGCTGCGCGCCCTCGAGCACGTGCTTTCGGTTGAGCTGTCCGGCGGCGAGCTCGTCTGCACCTGCGAAGCGAGCCCGCACAATTTGGTCGACATCCTCGACACGCTGCGCGCCGCCGACGTGGCGCTCGGCCGCGTGTGGAGCGAGCCGCCGACCCTCAACGACGTGTTCCTCGAGATCACCGGCCGCGAGCTGCGCGACTAGGGGGCAGTCATGTTCAACACCATCATCACTACGGTCAAGACGCTGCTGCGCCGGCCGAGCACGTGGGTCTGGGGCGCGATCTTTCCCATTGCGCTTTCCACGATGTTCATGTTTATGTTCGCGAACCTCAGCTCCGACGGCAAGATCGACCCGGTGCCGGTTGCCGTCGTGTCGGACGAGGCCTGGGACGCCTCGACCTTTAAGGACGTGGCGACCTCGCTTGCCAAGGAGAGCGACGACCAACTGCTCGAGATCCACGAGTGCGACGACGCAGCCGATGCGAACCGTGCGCTCAAGGCCGGCGAGGTCGCGGGCATCTATGCGGTCGACGACGCGGGTACGCCCAAACTCACGCTGCTTTCGAGCTATGACAGCTCGCGTGCGTCGTCGGTGCTCACCGACCGCAGCATTCTGGAAACGGTGGCAAGCTCGTATACACAAAATGCCGAGCTCATGTCCCAGATTGCCCAGGACAACCCGGCGGCGCTCGCCGACCCGGAGGCGGTTGCGCGCGCCCTGTCGCTCGAGGGCAGTACCCGCCGCGTAAGCCTGACACGCACCACACCCGATGGCACGGTCATCTACTATTACGCGCTCTTTGGCCTGGTCGCGATGATGTCTGCCGAGTTTGCCGCCTTGAGCGTCGTCGATCTGCAGCCCAATCTGTCGGGCCTTGGCGCGCGTCGCTGCGTGGGCGGCCTTTCCAAGACGGCGTCGCTGGCCGGCATCTTTGTCGGCTCGTGGCTGGTTTCCTTCGCCTCGATGGCGATCGCAATCGGCTACGTGCGCCTGGTCGTGGGCGTCGACTTTGGCGGGCGCGAGGGGCTGTGTCTGGTGGGCGGCGCCGCTTCCGCGCTTGCCGCCACGGGCCTGGGACTCTTTGTGGGCACACTTCCCGTTAAGGGCGGCAAGGCGTCCAAGTCCGGCATCCTCACGGGCTTTGCTACCACGTGCGCCCTGTTCGCCGGCCTCTACGGCGAGCCGGCGATGGCGCTTGCCGACGACGTCGCCCGCGCCTGCCCGGCCGAGTGCTGGTTCAACCCCGTCAAGCTCATCTGCGACATGTTCAATCGCCTGTATTTCTTTGAGGACCTGGGGCCCTTCGCTGTTCGCGCGGGCGCGCTCGTCCTGATGGCCCTGGTGTTTGTCGCCGCCGCTACGCTGATCTTTGGAAGGAGTCGCTATGAGCACCTTTAAGACCGCGCTTCGCATGGCGCTGGCGCACCCGTTCTACCTGCTCATCTATACGGTGTTCATCTCGCTCATGGGCGTATTCATCGCGGCATCGGTGAGCTGGAACTCGTCGCAGCTCACCGAGTACAAGCCCTACGATGCCAACGTGATCGTGGTCGACCGCGACGACAGCGACCTTTCGCGTGCGCTTACCAAGCATTTGGGTTCGCGTTTTGAGCTGGTCACGGGCATCGGCGACGATACGTACGACCTTGCGGACGCGCTCTCCAAGAGCAACAGCGCCAAGGGCAGCGCCGACTGCGTGTTCTTTATCCCGGAGGAGTTTGAGGACGACCTCGTTGCGGCTGCCCGCGCGGGGAGGCCCTGCCCAAGCTCGACGTGACCTACGGTTCCGGCACCATGGCGGCGGCGCTTTCGTCTGCCGAGGCCTCGCGCTGGATCTCGCTCGCGGGCGCTGCGGCGGCGCTTGGGCCCGCTGCTTCTAACGGCGACGTTGCCAAGGCCGCCGAGCATGCCGCTGCAAAGCGCGCGGAGGTCCAGATCGAGCAGGTCAAGGTCGACTCGACGGCTGCCGCCACGCTCGAGTCGTATTTCAACTTTGGCGCGTACGCGATTATCTCGTCGGTCATCGTATCGGTGGGGTTGGTGTTCTCGGGCATGAACGAGCCCGAGCGCGTGCGTCGTATGGATGCCGGCCCGGTCTCCGAGCGCCAGCGCTCGCTTGCCGTGTTCGCGGCTGCCGCTGTGCTCACCGTCTGCATCTGGTTTGTGTCGAGCATGATGGGCGTCGTGGGCTTTGCCGGCGCGGTTGCCGAGGTCGGCGTGGGTCGTGTGTGCCTGGCGCTGGCGGCGACGTTTGCCCTGGCGTGCACGCCTCTGGCCGTTGGCTTTGCGCTGTCGAGCCTGGGTGCGCGCGAGGAGCTGCTTAACGGTGTGGGCAACCTGCTCGGCATGCTCATGACGTTTTTGGGCGGCGCTTGGATGCCGCTGTCGCTGATGGGCTCGGCCGTGCAGACGGTGGCGCACTTTGTGCCGACGTATTGGGTGAACGATGCGATTGGCAAAGCGCTCGCTTCGGATCTGACGTCCACCGTGTTGGGCGACATCGCCTGCGACCTGGGCGTCACCGTGCTCTTCGCCGCCGCCATTGCCGCCGTAGGCCTGGCCCTCTCACGCGCCAAATCCCGCGCCTAGTCTGAAATAAATCCTAGGCCTCGCCCCAAAATAGTTCGCCAAGGTTTACTATTACGTTCATAAAGTAGTACGAGGCTAACAATGGGGGATACCATGGCAACGCAGGAAGCCTACGTCCAGGTTAAGGATCTCAAAAAGCACTACGGCGACGGTGATGCGCGCCTGACGGTACTTGATGGCATCGACGCGTCCATCAACCGCGGCGAGATCTGCGTCATGCTGGGGCCCTCGGGCTCGGGCAAGTCGACCTTTCTCAACCTGATCGGCGGCCTGGAGGATGCCGACGGCGGCTCCATCATGGTGGACGGCTGCGACCTCACGGTGCTCAAACCTACCGACCTGGGCGAGTATCGCCGCCGTGAGCTGGGCTTTGTCTTCCAGTTCTACAACCTGGTGCCCGATCTCACCATCAAGGAAAACATCGAGGTCACGGCGCACCTGTCCAAAAACCCGCTCAATGTCGACGACCTCTTGCGTTCGCTGGGCCTTTACGAGCATCGCAACAAGTTCCCGCGCCAGGTCTCGGGCGGCCAGCAGCAGCGCTGTGCCATCGGCCGTGCGCTCGTCAAAAACCCGGGCCTGCTGCTGTGCGACGAGCCCACGGGCGCGCTTGACTATAAGACGTCCAAGGAAATCTTGCAGCTCATGGAGGATGTCAACCGCACCTACGGCTGCACCATCATCATTGTCACCCACAATGCCGCCATCGCGCGCATGGCCAATCGCGTGCTGCGCCTGCGCGACGGGCACATCGTCGAGGATGAGCTCAACGAGTCGCCCGTCGCGGCCGCCGAGCTCGATTGGTAGGCGGCGCCATGACACCTCTCGCAAAACGTCTCCCGCGCGAGCTGCGCCGCAATATCGGCAAGTACCTGGGCATCTTTTTGCTTATGTGCGGAAGCATCGCTCTCACCTCGGGCTTTTTGCTCGCAGCGCATTCCATCGGCTGCCTTATCGACGACATGCGCGATGCGTACACGATTGAGGACGGCCGCGTGACCACCTCCTTCGAGGCCACCGACGATCAACTCAAGGCCGCCGAGGATGCAGCCGGCGACGTCGGCGGCGTCACGCTCTACAAGAATTTCTCCATCGACGCCATCATCAAAAAGGCCGCTGGCGACGATGGCACCAAGCGCACGCTGCGCACCTATGCGCACCGCAGCAAGGTCGATATCGCGTCCTACTGTGAGGGCAAGGAACCCAAGGCGGATGACGAGGTGGCCATCGACCGTGTCTTTGCCACCAATAACGACCTCGCCGTGGGCGATAAGGTCGAGCTTGAGGGCCGCACCTACACCATCTGCGGCATCATGACCCAGCCCGATAGCCAGGCGCTGTTCCTCAACAATTCGGACTTTACGGTGAACACCATCACCTATGGCGTGGCCGAGGTCACCGACGCCGGCTTTGCCGCGCTCGAGGATGCCGGCGGCGCGCCTGCCTACACCTACTCCTTCACCTTTACCGATCGCGATCTTTCCACCGCAGACCGCATCGACGCCGAGCAAGATATGGTCGAGGCGCTGACCGATGCCGATGCGCGCGTGGACGATCTGATCGATGCCGATTCCAATCAGGGCATTGGCTATGCGCGCGACGACGTGAACGGCGACTCCATGATGTGGATGACGCTGCTCGACATCATCATCGTGATCATGGCGTTCGTCTTTGTGGTCCTTACCGACGCCACCATCGAGGAGGAGAGCGCCATCATCGGCACGCTGCTCGCCAGCGGCTATCGTCGACGCGAGATCGTGCTGCACTACCTTGCGCTTCCCGCTATCGTGGGCGTGGTCGCGGCGCTTTTGGGCACTGCGCTCGGCGTTGTGTTCTTTACCGAGCCCATGCGCAGCCTCTATTACGGTTCGTATGGCCTGCCGCCCTTCCAGGTGCACTGGAGCTGGGAGATCTTTGTGAAGTGCGCCGTGGTTCCCGCCGCCGCGCTCATCCTCATCACGCTGGTGGGCCTGCTTCGCAAGATGGGCAAGACGCCGTTGCAGTTCCTTCGTCACGAGGCGAGTGGCAAATCGGGCACCAAGCGCGGCTTGCAGCTGCCGGAGCGCATGGGTTTTGTTTCCCGCTTCCGCCTGCGTATCTTCCTGCGCAACCTGGGCAACTTCGCCACGCTCTTCGTGGGCATTGCGTTTGCCTCGCTGCTGCTGCTCTTTGGCCTGGCGATTCTGCCCACGATGACGCACTACGCGGACAACCTGGAGACAAGCCTGGTCGCCGAGCACCAGTACACGCTCAAGGCGCCGCTGGAGCTCGAGGGCACTGCCGAGGAGCGCGAGCAGTGGTCGGCACTCGAGCGCTTGCAGTCGGTTGACGGCGCGCTGCTTTCCGCCGCTCAGGATGCCGATGACGAGCTTGACGACGCGGCCGATGCGGCGCAGACAGCAGCCGATGCCGCGACCAGCGCTCCGTCTGCCGAGAACCTGGCCGCAGCGCAGGATGCGCTTGCCAAGGTCCAGGACAAGAAGGATGCGCTCTACGCGCGCCTTGACGATCTTGCCGATGCCCTCGGCTGCGACCGCGGCGAGGCTATCGACCTGATCGACAAGGCCTCTAAGATCGACACCGACAACGATGATATCCACCCGGTCAACACGATCGACAACGGTGCAGGCGCAATCGCGCAGGCCGAGAAATACGCCGTCTACCAGCTGCAATACGATCGCGGCGACGGAAATGGCGAGGAGACGATTTCCGTCTACGGCATCTCGCCCGATTCGCGCTATTGGAAAGACCTCAACGTCGGCGACGGACGCGTCGTCTTTGGCGGCGGCCTGCTCGACAAGTTTGGCTGGAGCGAGGGCCAGAAGGTCACGCTCATCGACAAGTACGAGGGCGAGCATTATTCCCTTGAGTACGCGGGCAAGGGCTGTGCCTGGGGCTCCAAGTCGGACATGAATATCTATATGAGTATCGACGACTTTAACGAGCTGTTCGACAACGACGCCGCCTACTTTAACGGCTATGTGAGCGACGAGAAGCTCGACCTCGATGCTCGTTACTTTGCCGGCGACACCACGCCCGACGACATGCGGGCCGTGGGCGACCAGTTCATCGGCATGATGAGCAAAATGATCGGAATGATGATCGGGCTCGCGGTGTTTATCTTCCTGCTGTTTATGTACCTGCTGACCAAGGCGGTGATCGACCACAGCGCCCGTTCGATCAGCTACATGAAAGTCTTTGGCTATCGCGATAGCGAGATCTCGCATCTGTACATCCGCTCGATCACGCTGTGCGTGGCGGCGTCGCTCGTGCTGAGCCTGCCGGTCATTATTGGCTCGCTCACGGCCATCTTCCGCTCGATGCTGCTCGCCTACAACGGCAATATCGAGATCTACGTGCCCGCTTGGTCCATGGCTGCATGCGTCGGCATTGGCTTTGCGACCTATCTGGTCGTGGCACTGCTGCACACGCGCTCCATCAAGCGCGTGAGCCTCTCCGAGGCGCTGAAGGTCCAGGAATAGAGAACCGCCCGCACGCGGGGGCACGAACCGAAGGAAGGGTGCCCCCGCGTTATTTGCCCGCCAGGCCCGACGTGGGCAAACGCGCGCAACGTCAGACTTCCCCGAACAGAAGGAGACCCATGGCAAGATCGGCAGAGGAGCTCAAGCAGCTCTCCATCAAGGAGTTCACCGAGGCGGCAAAGGTCTACGAATCCGGCCATGCCGGCATTTACGAGATGTGCAAGGACGACTATCCGCAAATGCTCGAGGAGCTTGAGCTCGAACCGTTCGAGGACGCGCTCGACGTGGGCTGTGGAACCGGAGCCGTCCTAGAACTGCTCCACGCCCGGTACCCCAGCAAGCACTTGACTGGACTCGACCTCACACCCGGGATGATCGACGTCGCCCGGGCAAAGCAGCTCGATAACGTCAGCTTTGTCGTCGGAGACGCGGAGGCACTGCCCTTCGAGCCCCGGAGCTTCGACGCCGTGCTCTGCTCCAACAGCTTCCACCACTACCCGCATCCGGAGAGATTTTTCGCCGAGGTGGCACGCGTCCTTCGGCCCGGCGGGCGACTGGTCCTTCGCGACTACACCTCGAACGATGTCGCGGTCTGGCTCATGAACAACATCGAGCTACCGCTGGCACGCCTCTTGGGCCATGGCGACGTGCGCATCCTCAAGCTGTCCGAGCTACGCGCGCTCGTCGAGGAATCCGGGCTCACCCCGCTCAAGCTCGAGGCACAGAAGGGATTCCGCGCGCATCTGGTCGCGCAAAAGGGCTAGCGGTCCGCGCCAGGACGCTCCGTCACGCCAGGGCACGCCGCCACGCCAGGGCACACCATCAAACCAGATTGTGGCCACGCCAGAACGCGCCGCCAAACCAAGGCGCGCCGCCACAAACGTGACGGCGCGTCCCTCTTACCAGATGCCGGTGATTCGCCGGTCTGCCGGTCGGGTTGGCAAGGACTGTCCCCAGCTGCCGGCAGGAAAGGAACGTCCCTAGCTGCCAGGCGGCGAGGCACTCATTTAAGTCCGTCCCCAATGAGTGGTTTCAGTCATTTAAGTCTGTCCCCAATGACTAGGTTCCGTACTTGACTTTAACTCTGCTTTAACTGGTACCATCCTCTATGTCTGTAACGCCATATAGACCGAGGGGATAGATCTATGACCGCAACTGCACCCGCAGCACCCGCTAAGGTGTACTTCACCAACCTGCGCACGCATGCTCGCGAGAGCCAGCTCGACAAGCTCAAGCGCCTCATCCGTCACGCCGGAATTGAGCAGATCGACTTTGAGAACAAGTTCGTCGCCATCAAGATTCACTTTGGCGAGCTGGGCAACCTGAGCTTTTTGCGCCCCAACTACGCCCGCGCCGTCGCGGACGTCGTGAAGGAGCTGGGCGGCAAGCCCTTCCTCACCGACTGCAATACGCTCTATGTCGGTAGCCGCAAAAACGCGCTCGAGCACATCGATACCGCCTACCAGAACGGATTTACCCCGTATGCTACGGGTTGCCAGATCATCATTGCCGACGGCCTCAAGGGCACCGACGAGGCGCTCGTCCCGGTCGAGGGCGGCGAGTACGTGCACGAGGCCAAGATCGGTCAGGCGCTCATGGATGCCGATATCGTGATCAGCCTCACCCACTTTAAGGGCCATGAGCAGGCCGGTTTTGGCGGCGCCATGAAGAACCTGGGCATGGGAGGCGGCAGCCGTGCCGGCAAGATGGAGCAGCATGCCGCCGGCAAGCCGAACGTCGCGACCGAGCACTGCGTTGGCTGCCATGCCTGCGAAAAGATCTGCGCGCACAACGCTATCTCGTTCGACGGCACCCGCGAGCGCGAGCTTGCCAGCGGCGCTACTCGCACGGTGCACGTGGCTGCCATCGACCACGATCGCTGCGTGGGCTGCGGACGCTGCATTGCGGCATGCAACCAGGACTGCATCAAGCCCGGTTATGAGGCCGCGGCCGACGTGCTCAACTGCAAGATCGCCGAGTATACGAAGGCCGTCGTCGACGGCCGCCCGAGCTTCCACATCTCGCTTGCCATGGACATCAGTCCCAACTGCGACTGCCATCCCGAAAACGATACGCCTATCGTCAACGACATCGGCATGTTCGCGAGCTTCGACCCGGTCGCCATCGACCAGGCCTGCGCCGACGCCGTCATGGCGTCTGAGCCGCTGCCCAACACCGAGCTCACCGATAGCGCGGCCAAGATGGAGCACAACCACGAGCATCTGGAGGGCGAGCAGGCCAAGGATCCCTTCTGCATCACGCATCCCGACACCGACTGGCGCGTGTGCATCGCGCACGCCGAGAAGATCGGCCTGGGCACGAGCAAGTACGAGCTCATCGAGGTCAAGTAGCGTCGTCCTATTGGACAAACCAAGCGCCTTTGTGGCGTTAGTTGAGTAAAAGCCGCCCACGAGCACAACGCTCGCGGGCGGCTTTTCAGAAGTGCGGTGAAAAATCGAATACCGCCGACCACAAACCGATTTTTGGCAACAAAACCCCAGACGTTGCTTTTTGCCTAATAATTCTTGTCGAGGAAGTCGTCGACCGTATTCCAGTAGAGCTCGGGGTCAACTTGCGCGCTCTTGGCGTGGGTGGCGCCGTGGATAGTGAGCTTCTGTTTAACCTTGCTGGCGCACGCGTCGTAGTTTTGGTCGAGCATGTCGTACGGCACAAAGGTGTCCTGGTCGCCGTGGATAAACAGCATGGGAACCGTCGCGTGTTTGAGTTGCTCCACACTGCTCGCCTTATGAAAGTCGTAGCCCGCGCGCACGTTGCACACCAAGTTTGCTACATCGAGCAAGGGAAAGCTGGGCAGGCTGAACACGTCCTTGAGCTGCAGGGAAAACTCGTCCCAAACACTCGTATAACCGCAATCCTCGATAATGCATTTCACGTTTGCGGGCAGAGATTCCCCCGCGACGTTCATGGCGGTTGCCGCACCCATCGACTCGCCAAAGACCAGGATGCGCGCCTCGGGGTCAGCCTGAACGATTCGCTCGATCCATGCGACGATGTCGAGGCGCTCGGGCCAGCCCATGCCGATATAGTCGCCGCCGGAGCGCTCGTGGGCGCGGGCGGCGGGTGCGAGTACGTTCATGCCACGGTCGTGGAAGCGTTTGGCGTATCGGGCCATACCGATGGGCTCGTTGGTATATCCATGCAGGCAGACGGCGTAGTCGTGCGTGCTCTCCGACGCAGCAAAATACCAGGCGGCAAGCTCGGTCCCGTCGTCCGCGGTGAGGTTGCTGCTCTTGCGGTTCTCTTTAAACCATGCCCGCGCCTCGGTATCCTCGGCATCCGGCTGCTCACCTTCTTTGTCGTTCTTGCTATCCTGCATCATCTTCATGGTGTATGGCGCGCGGGGATTCAGCGCGAAGTCAAACAGAAAGTTGCCGGCAAATCCGAGCAGCGCAACGACAACCACCAGTGCAACGATGCCGGCTATCTTGAGCTTTCGATGGGAACGTGCGTTTTGAGCCATGCGGTATTCTCCTATAAGATGTTAATACATCAACATTTAATGCAAGCGCATTATGGACGTTCGCCGTTGATGCGTCAACAGGCAAAGAATGGGTAAACAAAGGGTCACGTATAGTGCAAATTTCGCACGTACCCAGACGCTTTGATATAGTGTTGAGAACTCTTTACGTTGGAGGATGTAACCGGCATGTCCGATTCGAGCGACAGTTCTAAGCCGCGACCCAAGACCGCGGCCGTTCCACACTACACGGTGGGTGAGGAGATCATGAACTCCGTCACCCATGGTGTCGGCTGCCTGCTGGGTATCGCGGGCCTGGTGCTCCTGATCGTATTCGCCGCCCTGCGCGGCGGAGGCCCGGCCCACATGGCCGCGGCAATTGTCTACGGCGTCAGCATTATCCTCGAATACCTAGCCTCCACGCTCTACCACGCGATTCAGCCCGCGCGCGCCAAGCGCGTGTTTCGCATCATCGACCACAGCTGCATCTACCTGCTCATTGCGGGCAGCTATACGCCGTTTTGCCTCATCACGCTCGCAAACGACGGCGGCGCTGTGCTGTTCTTTGCCGTATGGGCCATCGCCATTATCGGCATCGCCCTCGAGTGCTTTATGCGCGAGCGCCAGCCGCATTGGGTAAGCGGCCTGGTCTATCTGCTGATGGGCTGGCTCGTTGTCTTTAAGCTGCCCGAGCTCGTGGCGCTGCTCAACCCCGTGGCACTTGCCCTGCTCGCCGTCGGCGGCGTGTGCTACACCGCGGGCGTGCCGTTCTATATCGCCAAAAACGTGCGCTATCTTCACAGCGTGTTTCACCTGTGGGTACTCGCCGGCAGCATCTTCCAGTTCATGGCGGTGATCCTCTTCGTAATCTAGCGACCACGCCAGCGCCCGTGCCCCCGCTCGGTCGCCAGTGCAATTGCCGTATCAGCCGTCAACGTTTTAATCCGACATCCCGAATCTTGGAGGTTCGAGAAACTCCCGATGGACATAACCATCTCCCTTATCACCACCCTCGTTTTGACCCTCATCAACGGCTACTTCTCTATGTCCGAGATGGCGCTCACCACGGCCAAGCGCGCCGTGCTGGAGCACGAGGCCGAGGAAGGCGACAAGCGCGCCGAGCGTGCCATTAAGCTGGCTGCCGACTCCGACCAGCTGCTCGCCACCATCCAGGTCGCCATCACGCTCGTGGGCTTCGCCTCGTCCGCCGTCGCCTCGACGAGTCTGTCCGACCCGCTCGCCACGTGGCTCATGAGCTTTGGCATCGCGCCGCTCTCCGCCATCGCGCGCGGCCTGGCGCCGGTCATCATCACCGTCGCGGTCGCCTTCGTGTCCATTGTGATCGGCGAGCTCGTCCCCAAGCGCATCGGCCTGGCCAATGCCGAGGGCGTGTCCAAGCAGGTCGTGGGACCGTTGTCGTTTTTCCAAAAGATCGCCCGTCCGCTCGTGTGGCTGACCGGTGCTTGCTCCGATGGCCTGGCCCGCATCCTGCGCATCAAGAGTGCCGACGACCGCCAGAACGTCTCGGAAGAAGAGATCAAGTACATGGTCTCGGAGCAGGACGACCTGCTCGACGAGGAAAAGCGCATGATCCACGAGATCTTCGACCTGGGCGACACCGTTGCCCGCGAGGTCATGGTGCCGCGCGTGGACACCACCATGTGCGAGGACGACGAGACGGTCGCCGACGTGCTGTCCACCATGCGCCAGACCGGCTTTAGCCGCATCCCCGTCTATCACGAGGATCCCGACAACGTCGCCGGCATCGCGCACATCAAGGACCTGATTCAGCCCGCGCTCGACGGCAAGGGCGACCAGCCCATCGCCGGCTTTTTGCGCGACGCCACCTTTGTGCCCGACACCAAAGACATCCTGCCGCTGCTGTCCGAGATGCAGACCTCGCACGACCAGATCGTGGTGGTCGTGGACGAGTACGGCGGCACGGCCGGCATCATCACCATCGAGGACATCGTCGAGGAGATCGTCGGCGAGATCGAGGACGAGTTCGACCCCGACAACAAGTATCTCACGCGCCTTTCGCGCCGCGAGTGGCTCGTTGATGGGCGTTTTTCGTGCGATGACGCGATTGAGCTTGGTTGGCCGCTCGAGGAAAGCGATGATTATGAGACCATCGCCGGCTGGATTTTGGAGCTTTGCGACTCGGTGCCCGACATCGGAGAGGTGTTTGAGGTTGCGGGGTACAAGTTTAAAGTGCAGTCGATGCGTGGCCAGCGCATCTCGCTCATTCGCGTGATCGCTCCGGCCGAAACCGATAAGAAGGATTCCGAGTCTTCGGTAGACGAGCCGACGACGTCGGGTGCGGGTTCCGCGAATCCGCACGACGGCGACGAGTAGGACAAGGAAGAGTAGGGGAGAGTTATGGCAGGCCTGTTCAACATCCTTAAGGTCACCGTCAGCGAGGACAAGATCTGCGCGCATGTGCTGGTGAACCCCGGCATGCCGCTCATGACCTCGGAGGACATCGAGGCTACGGCGCGCGTGTACTACCTGGTGCCCGCGATTGCCAAGCACCTGTGCCTGGGCGATTCCGGCCGCGAGTTCCAGGACTGCATGGGTCAGACCGAGCTCTGCCATCTGCTGGAGCACGTGACGGTCGAGCTCATGAACGAGACCGGGCTTGCCGGCAGCATCTCGTGCGGCCGCACGCGCGTAAGCGAGCACGACGAGCGCGTTTTTGAGGTTGAGCTTTCGTGCCCCGACGACGCGCTGGCCATCGGTGCGCTGTCTTCGGCCACCTTTATGATGGACTGGGCGTACCTGCACGCCGACCAGCCTGCCCCCGACGTGGAAGGCACGGTCGCGGGCCTGCGCAACCTGGTGCTGGGCATGCGCGCCGAGGCCGAGGGCAAGGATCCTCACGAGGCCGTCGCCGCTGCGAACGGCGAAGATGCTGCCGAGGACGAGGGCGCTGACGAGGGCGATGTGCCGGTCGACGCCGAGCCCGTTGTCGATGCGACCGCCGAGCCCGTTCCCGCCGAGCCCCAGGGCGTCCCCAACTTTGACGACGAGCCCCAGGTGACGATTGATACCGAGGGCGCGGTTGCCGAGAACCACGAGGCCTCCGCTGCCGTCTTTGGCGGTGCGGCGACGGTTCCGGCAGGACCTGCGCATGAGGGCGGTCTGCCGCTCGTGGACGGCGCCGGCGAGGACCCGGGTGCCACGGTGGCCATGCCGGCTATGCCTCAGGAGTAGGCCTACGCGTTTATCACCATCACGTACCTGCGCCTTTGCCGTACGCAGATGAGCGGAGCGGCAAGTGATGTGCTGCGGGTATAATGGACAGCATTCAAACGGTGGGCACCGACGTGCCCGCAGGAGAGGAATGATCATGGGTAAGACTTTCAGCTTTGTCTCCGGCGCACTTTTTGGTGCCGCTGCCGGCGCTATTGTCGGCGTTGCTCTGGCCCCGCGTTCGGGCGCCGAGACCCGCGCCATGGCTGCCGATATCGCCAACGACGCCTGGGACAATATGCGCGACACCTACGAGCACAGCGCCGAGGAGGCCCGTGCTGCGGTGAATGACTTTGGCCCGATGGTCGACGCCAAGACCGACGACCTGCGCGCCAAGGTCGACCTTGCCCGCGAGCGCATGGACCAGCTGCGCGAGCAGCTCAACGACGCCATTTCGGGCGGCAACGTGACGCCTGCCGCCGACGTCGTGGTCGAGAACGCCGTCGAGGCTGATACCGAGGCTGCGGAGCCCTCGACCGAGGCATAATGCGCGCCGGGGATTTTGTCGGCGCCAAGATCTATCGCAAGCCTACCGAGGACAAGCGCACCAAAAAGGACGGCACACCGCGCAGCCCTAAAAAGCTCGGAAAGATTCACTTTCCGGTCTTTACCCCGGGCGGTACGCGCGTGGTCGGCTTTATGGTCCGCCAGTCCGATATCGCGGGCATGATCGAGCGTCCCGACCGATTCGTAGCGCTCGACGCCATTGGTGTCTGCGAGGGCGCCATTGCGGTCGATGACGTCAAGGACACGTACGATTCCGCCGCCGCTAAGCGCCTCGACATCAACTTGGACGATTGCATCATCTGGGTCGGTATGGACGTGCGCACGGAATCGGGCGACGTCGTGGGCTATTGCTCGGACGTTGAGTTCAAGCCACGCTCGGGCATCGTGCAGGCATTCTATGTGACCGCCGGTGCTGCTTCGAGTGTTTTGGTTGGTGACACGCAGGTGCCGCCGACGATGCTGCGCGGCTACGAGAACGGTGCGATGGTCGTCTCGGACGAGGTCAAGTCGCTCGGGTATTCGGGCGGTGCGGCCGCCAAGGCCGCCGAGGCCAGCGTCGTGGTGGGCGACAAGGTCAAAAAGGGTGCCAAGGTACTCGACGACAAGGGATCGGTTGCCGTGGACAAGGGCAGTCGCGCACTGGGCAAGCAGCTCGGCAAGACGCGCGGCATGTTCAAGGCCTTTAAGGACGAATACCAAAAGGCGAGCGGAGGCTCGTCAAAAGCTACAAAATAGCGACGTACCAAATGATGGGAGGCAAGCCGGAGACCTGTTGCTCCGGCTTGCTGTGTTTATGGGGGAGGGCACATGCACCAAAACGGATCCAACTTAAACGGGCGTTCGGGTGCGCATCCGACAGCGCGCCGCGACCTGGGGCAGCTGCCCAGCGGTCAGCGCCGCCGTCACCGTAAGCCCGGCGCGATGTATCTCAACCATAGCCGCGGCTTTAGCGATCGCAGCGCGCGCATCGGCAACAGCCGCACACCCCGTCGTTCGTCTCGCCTGCCCTATGCGCTGATCGCCGTGGGTTGCGCGCTCGTGCTGTTTATCGCTGCCGTCGTGGGCTACGTCAACCGCAGCGTGGACGTGGAGCTCAACGGCCAGAAGACCGCGGTGCGCGTGGGCTCTACGCTGCAGAATCTCATCGACGAACAGGATTTGACTGACACCTACGACGCAGGCGACCTGCTAGCCGTCGATGACAGCGTGCTCAAGCGCCATGGGGGCGAAAAGCTGTCGGTGAAGGTCGACGGCAAGCGCGTGAAGCAGGGCAAATGGGATAGCCGCGAACTCGAGGGCGGCGAGAAGGTGACGGTCAAGGATGGCCGTAACACTTACGAGAAGCACGAGGTTCAGGCTACGGTTATCGAGCCCAAGCTCAAGGTCGAGGGCACGGGCGCTATCGAGTATGTGCAGACATGGGGTGTCCAGGGCCGATCCGAGGTGTGGGTTGGTGAGCGGTCAGGCAAGACGCAAGACCGCGGCGAGGTTGTGCCCGCCACCGATTGCGTTGTTGCGTGCGCCAGCGTGGCGCCCAAGGGCAACAAAAAGTACGTGGCGCTGACGTTTGACGAGGGTCCGAGCGGCGCCACCAAACAGATCTTGCAGGTGCTCAAGGAAAAGGGCGTCACCGCGACGTTCTTCCTTTCGGGCGATGCGGCCGAGGCCTCGCCTGCCACGGCCAAGGCGATTGTCGACGCCGGGTGCGAGATCGGATCCAACAGCTACAGCGACGATTCGCTCAAGGGTCAGGACCGTGAGGCGGTGCGCGAACAGATCACGAAAGGCACCGATGCGATTAAGTCGGCGACCGGCGTGAAGACGATGCTGCTGCGTGCTCCCTACGCTGCCTTTGACGAGCAAAACTGGATTGATGCGATGGACCTGGTCTCCGCCGTGGTCTCGTGGAATATCGACTCGGGCGACTGGCTGCTAAACGGTGCCGACGAACAGGTCTCGACGGTGCTCGATTCGGTGACGCCGGGCAATATCGTGCTGCTCACCGATAGAGACGAATGCGCCGAGCAGACACTCGAGGCGCTGCCGCAGATTATCGACGGCCTCATTGCCGACGGCTACAAGATCGTGACGCTCAGCGACCTGGTCAAGACGGACACGTCGCTGAGCAAAAAGCTCACCTCGCTGACGAAGGTCACCATGCCCAAGGACGCCGTGTTCCCCCAACTTGCCGAGGACGACGACACCACAGAGTAGTCATTGGGTAGTCATTTAGGAACGTCCCCAATGACTATGTCACGGATGCGTCAGCGTTTGGTATGCCTGCAATGTGCAGCGCATAAATTCGATGCCGCAGGGCGATGCTGATGCTATAGTTACTGCGGTTAATGAGGGTCAAGAGAAAGGTTACAGGTGAAATCCAAACCTCGACCATACAGTCGATGACCCCATGCAGGTGCTTTTTGCGCATGCACGGGGTGTAAGCGTCGAGCGGCGTGCCGCCCGCGCATGCGTATACATATCCAGAAGCCCCCGGACGTCGCACATGCGGCCGCGTTCGGAGGAATAATGATGGGGAGCACCATTGAATTATCTGAGTGAGATGCTCAAATTGCCGGTCTTGGACGTCGATGGAGAAAAGCTCGGCGTGGTGAACGATTTTGGTATTGCTACCGGCGAAGTTTTTCCGCACGTGACGTCGCTCGCGTTCCGCGGTCCCGGCAAGACGCCGTTTATGATCAGCTGGCGCAAATGGGTCGACCGTATCGACGAGACGGGTGTACACCTTAAGACGTCGGCCACCGAAATCCGTTTTTCGTACCTGCAGCCGACCGAACTCTTGCTTGCCCGCGACGTGCTCAACAAGCAGATTGTCGACACGCAGGGCATGAAAGTCGTGCGCGTAAACGACATTAAGTTTTCCATGTCGGGCGAAAATCAGCTGCGCCTGCTGGGCGCCGAAGTGGGCGCCCGCGGTCTGCTACGCGCGATCAGCCCCGCACTCGAGCATATCGTCGAAGGCTTTATGAAGCACCTGGGCAAGCCGCTCAGTGAGGACATCATCGCTTGGTCCTACATGGACCTGCTCGATCGCTCGACCAAGAACATTCAACTCTCGGTGTCGCACAAGACGCTCGGCGAGCTGCACCCTGCCGACATCGCCGACATTATCGAGCAGCTCGACCCGCGCCTGCGTGCGCAGGTGTTTGCACAGCTCGATACTGCCCAGGCCGCCGAGGCCATCTCGGAGTTCGATGACGACGAGCTTATGACCGAGATGCTCGAGGGCCTGTCCGACACGGACGCATCGTCGATGCTGGCCATGATGGACCCGGACGACGCCGCCGACCTGATCGACGAGCTCGATTACGAGAAGGCCGAGAAGCTCCTGCGCCTGATGGGCGTCAAGGAGGAGAAGGCGATTCGTAACCTGCTGGGCTATGAGGACAACACCGCCGGCCGCATCATGACCTCGGAGTTTGTCTCGCTGCCCGCCACGGCGACGGTCGGCGATGCCATCGAGGCGATTCGCAAACTCGATGAGGACTTCGAGAGTGTCTATTACGTCTATACCGAGGATCCGAGCGGCATGCTCACCGGCGTGCTCTCGCTGCGCACGTTGATCGTGGCCGACCGCGATGCCACGCTGGGCCAGCTCGCCTATCGCGACCTGGTCTACGTGTCGCCCGACGAGGACCAGGAAGACGTGACGGACGAGATGACCAAGTACGACCTGGTTGCCATCCCTGTCTGCGACGAGAACCGTCATATCCTGGGCATCGTGACCTTCGACGACGCCATGGACGTTATCGCCGAGGAGCATCAGGAGGACCTGCAGATCGCCGGTGTCGGCTCGGGCGATAGCGCGTCGGACGACTCGACGAACGTGCTCAGCTGGTTTGTGCATCGCCAGTACTGGGTTGTCGTGTGGGGCATTGCCTCGTGCATCATGGCAACGGTGCTGGGGACGCGCTCGGCTCCGCGCATCTGGTGGTGTTCCCCATGTGCGCCATGCCGCTCGTGCTGCTTGCTGCCTCGCGCATGGTGTCGTTCGTCAAGAACTACTTCTTGGAGTATGACGGTCACGACGACGAGCCCAAGCCGTATCTGGGGTTCTTCTTCCAGAGCACGGGCATGGGCCTGATTCTGTCACTCGTGACCTACCTGTGCGCCCAGCTGGTGCGCACCGCTGCGTTCCCCGATGCGCCCATGTTTGAGGAGCAACTCTTTACCGGGTGCTTTAATATCGCTGCCATCATTTGCCTGGTTGGCAACATGAGCGCCGTGATTTACCTGATGGTGCTGTTCTGGCGTGACGAGCATGACCTCAACACGTCGGGCACCGCCATGAACGTTATTGCCGTCATGATCTCGTGCGTAGCGTACTGCGCCGCTGCGGTGCTGCTCACCATGTCGGTCATGGGTTAGGTGGTCGCGTGCAAAATACCAAGCAAAAGTCGGGCACCAAGCAAAAGTTGACCATCGCGGCCATCTTTGGCGCTATGGGTCCCGGTCTGCTGGCGGCGCTTTCGGGCAATGACGCCGGCGGCATTGCAACGTATTCCAGCGCGGGCGCCAGCTATGGCTACAAGATGCTCTGGATGCTTCCCGTCATGACTGTGCTGCTCATCGTGACGCAGGAGACCGCGGCGCGCTGCGGCTGCGTCACGGGCAAGGGCCTGGCATCGCTCATTCGCGAGCGCTTTGGCGTGCGCAAGAGTGTACTTGCTATGGCGGCGCTGTTGATCGCCAACACGGCTGTGACCATTTCGGAGTTTGCGGGCATCGCCAGCGGCCTTGCTCTCTTTGGCGTTCCGGCGAGCATCTCGGTGCCGTTGGTGGCGCTGCTGGTGTGGATGCTTACCATGTCGGGTAGTTTCCAGCGCATCGAGAAGATTCTGCTGCTGGTGAGCTGCGTGTTCGTGACCTATGTTGTCGCCGCGTTTATGGCTGGCCCCAACTGGGGTGAGGTCGCGGTCGACCTGGTCGTGCCTAACATTCAAAATGACCCCAGCTACGTGTCGCTCGTGGTCGCAACGATCGGTACCACCATCGCGCCGTGGATGATCTTCTTGGCGCAGAACAACGTGGTCGATAAGAACGCGGGCGAGGACGATATCGTGCTGCAGCGCATCGATACCGTGAGCGGCTCGCTTGCCGCCGATGTCATTGCCGGCTTTATTATCATCACGACCGGTACGGTGTTGTTCCCGGCGGGTATTCAGATAAGCGATGCTGCCGATGCTGCCCGCGCGCTGGAGCCTATTGCGGGTCAGTGGTCCACGGTACTGTTTGCCTCGGGCCTGGTCGCGGCGAGCTTCTTGGCCGCCTGCGTGCTGCCGGGCGTTACGTCGAGCGCTATCTGCGAGGCATTTGGCTGGGAGCGCGGTGCTGACCGCAGCTGGGACGAGGCCCCGGTCTATCGCGGCATCATTACGGCCATCATCGGTATCTCTGCCGTGCTGGTGCTTATGCCCGGCGTCGATCTGTTCCAGATTATGATGACCTCGCAGGTCATCAATGGCGTGCTACTGCCCGTGGTTCTGGTGTTCCAGGTGGTTATCGCCGCTGACCGTCACATTATGGGCACTAACCGCAACGGCCGCGTGTGGAACGTGCTCACTTGGGCGACTATCGGTGTGATTACGGTGCTCACGGTCGTCATGTTTGTTCTGCAGGCGATGGGTTACAGCGCTTAGCGCCTCTTTTGGACTCCAAACAGGCCGCCGCCATGGGCTGCGACCTGTTTTTTTGCCTGCTGTAGGGTGTTAGCTATATGGCAGTGGGCAAAAAATGCCAAATATGAGTACTGTTGCTAAGTGAATAGCATTTACATCCAAGAAGATAATGAACATAAACTATAGTATGTTCATTAAAATTGGTTCCAATACGCCTTAAACCAGTCAGGTTGGCTGCTTTAGGGGTTGTAGGAGACGCTCAGACGTCATTTTGGGTGGTTTTGCCTGTTACTAAAATGGTAACACTACTCATATTTGCCTTTTTTGTCCACAGACCTTTGAGGTTGCGGCGAAAAGGGCTTGTTTTGATTGTTTGGGGCAGGCGCGAGGCGCGGAAACGATGTCTGGAACGGCGGAGCGGCTTGGAATTCATCCGTAGAGGTCTTCATTGGCTGCGCCAGGAGTGTCCCTAACTGCCGGAGGGGGTGTCTGCCGTAGCAGACACCCCCTCCGGATGTGGGAAGTTTACGCTGCAGGTTACTTGTCGGTGCCCAGCTTGTGTGGCTTGAGAGCGAGCGCATTGACGAGTGCGTCGGTGGCAGACTTGACGGCTGCCGGCTGCGGATCGTTGACGTGATCCTCGGGGTGTACGGGCAGGTCCTTCTTGACGGCATCGTGGATCAAGTTGAGGTACTCAGTCACGCCAGTGGTCGATAGGTGCGTGCCATCGCCATCGAACAGGTCGTTGCGGTTGGCACTGTATCCGTACCAATCGATAACGCGCACGTTCTTGTAGCGCGTAGCGGCGTTGGCGATGGCCTGGTTGGTAGAGCCAACCCACGGCTGCGGGCTGCGCGTGTTCACAAACACCACAATACGCTTATCTCCTGCATCGGCCATGATGGCGTCGATCTGGTCGTCGGTTACCAAGCCGTTGGTGCCCAGCGCAAAGACCACGATCTTGCCGGCAAGGTTCTGCTGGAGATAGCCCTCAAATGTCGCGCGGCCCGCATCAAACTGGCGGCCCTTTTCGGCATCGATATGGCTGTGTGGGAACACGCCATCAAAGGAATCAACGGCACGCAGCGACACGGAGTCACCGATCATCAACAGGTCGTAGGAGCCATCGGGGAAGCCGTCGTTGTCCTTGTCGGTGTCGTCGGCCGCCTGCTGGTCGGTGGGCGCGGTGTTTTTGGCTTCCTTGTTCAGAACTTCGGCGCCCTCACCGCTCAGCGCAGACGTCTCGGGCACAAAGATCAGGCCGCCCAGTGCAACGACCAACACGACGGCGCAGGTTGCGCAGGCAGGGACGTGCGCGCGTGCCCAGTTAGCGGGCTTTGTGGTGCCATCGCGGAACTCGGCGACGGTGCGGCCGAAGGCGCCCTTCCTAAACGGCGTTTCGATAAAGCGATAGGAGCACTCGGCTACGGCGACCACCAGCAGCACCTGCAAAATGTACTGCCACCAGGGCGTATCGTTGATGTTGGCGACCGGGTTCATGAGCAACAGCAGCGGATAGTGCCACAGGTAGATGCTGTACGAGCGCTTGCCAATCCACACGAGCGGCTCGGCGGACAGCGCGCGGGCAACCATTCCCTGGGGCTGCACGCAGGCCGCGATGACCATGAGCGTGAGGATCGAGCACAGCAGTGTGCCTCCGCGATACTGGAAGGCGGTGTAGCCGTTGGTGAGCGCGACCATGGCGGCAAGGCCAACCAGACCCACGACGCCCAACACATCGATGGATGCGGGCGAGGACCAAAAGCGCACGAGGGCGCTCGGCTGTGCCGGGGCGGTCTCGGCTGCTTCGTCGGCCTTCTCGCCAGGCTTGCCCTCGGCGTTCTTGCCGTGCTTGGCGGCGCCAGCTAGGCGATTGAGCCCCAAACGACGAGCGAGACGCACCGGCGCCAGGTCGCGATCGGGGATAAAGGCCATCCAGGCACCCAGCAGCAGCGAGAACACGCGGGTGTCGGTGCCGTAGTACACGCGGCTGGGGTCGGCGGCAGGGTTGTAAAGCACCATCATGGCTAGGGCAGATACCGCGGCAAGGCCCAGAACCACGCGGCGCGTGTTGGGCTTGCTCACATGCATGGATACCATGGCAAACAGCAGTGGCGGCCAAATCAGGTAGAACTGTTCCTCGATGGCAAGCGACCAAAAGTGCGTGAGCGGCGAGGGGTCGCCCAGAGCATTGAAGTACGAGACGTTTTGGGCAATCTGCCACCAGTTGTTGAAGAACAACAGCGACGGCAGGATGTCGGGGCGCATCTTGGTGAGCATCACGTGGTTGAAGACGGTGCACAGCGCACAGGTCACCACCACGACGGTCACCACGGCGGGGACCAGGCGACGGATGCGGCGGATCCAGAAGCTCTTGAGGTCGATGCGGCCGGTCTTAGCGACTTCGTTGAGCAGCAAGCGCGTGATCAGATAGCCCGAAAGCACAAAGAAGATCGTGACGCCGAGCAGGCCGCCCTGAGCCCACGTGAGGTTAAGGTGATAGAGCACCACCGCGACGACGGCGAGCGTACGCAGGCCGTCGAGTGCAGGGATGTAGCGGGACTTGGGGCGAGCGGGCGTCTGCTCCGCGGCGGGAGTGTTGGCGCGGCCCGCGTTGTTGGCAGAAGCGCGATGGGGGCTCGCGGTGCGTCGCGGTTCGTCGGCACGGCGTTCGCCCTTCACGCGTTCGTGCGGCGCCGGCTCGTTGCCCGTGCGGCGTCGACCGCGCGAGCCCGATTGCGAGAGTTGTTCCATAAAACATCATCCAATGACGAGAATAATCATCACGCCTTCATTGTAGCTGCCTGCTCCTGTGAATGCTTGCTGCTGGCGCAAGCTCAAGCGCGCGTCCACATCAAAGTGAACTAAAGTTATAGGGGGTGCGAGAGTGCACGATCGACGGCCGACGGTGGGCATAAGGCCCGCAGATGAGGAGGTTTCCATGGCAGATCGCGGCATCGTTGCGGTGTTCGGCAGCATGAACATGGACCTTTCGGTGGCGTGCGAGCGCATACCGCGTGCGGGCGAGACCGTCGGCGGCAGCGGGTTTATCACCAACGCCGGAGGCAAGGGCGCCAATCAGGCCGTAGCTGCCGCGCGTATGGGCGCGTGCACGCACATGATCGGCGCGGTCGGTCGCGACGCGTTCGGCGCGTCGCTCGTGGCGGGGCTCCAAGACGCCGGCGTGGACTGTGACTTTGTAGTGCATCGCGATGACGTGGAGACGGGAACGGCGACCATCATTCGCTGCGAGAGCGACAACCGCATCATACTGTCACCGGGCGCCAACCATGCGCTTGCGGGCGCGGACGTTGCCTGCGCGTTGAGGCGTCTGGTGGCCCATGAGCTCGACGGCGACGCCAGCGAGATTGCCCCGGCTGCCGGAAGCGTCTTTATCGCCCAGGGCGAATGTGACCTTGCGGCGACGGCCGAGGCGCTTGTTTGCGCTCACGAGCTGGGGTTCTATACGGTCTTTAATCCAGCGCCCGCCTGCGAGCTGCCTGCGGAGGTCTGGCCTGCGGTCGACCTGGTCTGTCCCAACGAGACCGAGTGCCAGGTGCTGACGGGCATTCTGCCCACGGATGATGTGAGTTGCGTCGCCGCGCTCAATGCGCTGCTCGACAAGGGCGCCGGCGCCGCGGTCATCACGCTGGGCGGTGCCGGCTCGGTTACGCTCGGCGATGGCGGTGAGCTGCTGCGCATGCCGGCACTTTCGAGTGCGGTAGTCGATACCACGGCCGCCGGCGATACGTTTATCGGCGCGTTGGTGGCGGCTCGCCTAGAGGGCTTGCCGCTCTTTGAGTGCATGGCCGCGGGCGCTCGCGCCTCGGCAGTGACGGTGTCGCGCCTGGGCGCTCAGCAATCGATTCCCACGCGCGCCGAAGTTGAACATTGGTTTGGTTAAACGATAAAGACGGAGAAGCGGAGTAGAACAATGGCAATCAAGAAGCTGATCCTTGATCTGGATATGGGTGTGGACGATGCGATGGCGCTGGCCTATGCCATCGCGAGCCCCGAGGTGGAGCTCGTGGGCATCACCACGTGCTTTGGCAACGTGCGCGTCGAGCAATCGGCGCACAACTGCCTGGCGGTGCTCGATCTGCTGGGTCGCCCCGAGGTTCCGGTGTACCTGGGTGCCGACCGTCCTCTGCAGGCGACTGAGCCCTATACGCCGCCGGCGTCCACCGCGCTCATTCACGGCAAGAACGGCATCGGCGGCGCGAGCGTGCCCGCGTCGCCCTACGAGCCGGTGGGGGCGACCTCGGCCGACGGCAACGCTGCGGTCGATTATCTGATCGATGCCGCGCGCACCTATGGTCCCGATCTGGTCTACGTAGCGACTGGCCCGCTCTCCAACCTGGCGCTCGCCCTGGAGCGCGATGCGGCGGCGATGATGTCCATCGGCCGCGTGGTCGTGATGGGCGGCGCCCTTACCGTGCCCGGTAACGTGAGCGCGGGCGCCGAGGCCAACATGGCGAGCGACCCCGAGGCAGCCGACGCGGTGCTGCGCTCGGGCCGTAAGCTCACCATGGTGGGTCTGGACGTGACGCATCGCGTGGTGCTCACACGCCGCGACATTGCCGGCTGGACGGGCTCGGGCACCATGGCGGGCTGCGCATTTGCGAGCATGGTCGAGCACTACATTGGCTCGTACGAGATGAACGCACCCTACCTGGGTGGTTGTGCGCTGCACGATCCGCTGGCCGTTGCCGTGGCGGTCGACCCCACGCTCGTAGGTGCGCTCGGCTGCAACCTGCGTGTTGATCTGCTGGGCGAGTACCGCGGTCGCACCATCTGCGATGAGCGTCGCCTGTCCGATCCGGACAAGAGCGCGCTTGTGGCACTGACCGTGGATGCTCCGCGCTTCCTGTCCGAGTTCAAGACGCGTATGGCCCGTGTCCTTGGCTAAGTTGTCTTTTTGGGACGGGGCTTTTTTGACTGGTATGATTGGTGTGACCATTCGAACCAGCTAAAAGAGCCCCGTCCCAATTTGACTATCGAGAGGATCTGCCATGGAGCGCATCGCGAGCTTTTCCGTTGACCATCTGCTGCTTGAGCCCGGCGTGTACGTGAGCCGCATCGACCGCGATCCGGCGACCGGCGCCGCCGTTACCACCTTTGACCTGCGCCTGACCACGCCCAATAAGGAGCCGGTCATGAACACGGCCGAGTGCCACACCATCGAGCACCTGGGCGCGACGTTCCTTCGCAATCATGCCGAGTGGTCGAGCCGCATTGTCTACTTTGGCCCCATGGGCTGCCGCACGGGCTTTTACCTGGTTGTCTTTGGCGAGCTGACGAGCGAGAAGGTCTTGCCGCTCGTCCGCGAGCTGTTTGAGTTTGTCGCCGGCTTCGAGGGCGATGTCCCCGGTGCCGCTCCCGAGGAATGCGGTAACTACCTGGACCAGAACCTCCCCATGGCCAACTGGCTTGCGCGCCGCTACCTCGACCGCGACCTGGCCGATATCGACGAGAAGCATCTGCACTATCAGCAGGCGTAAGGGCTTTGTCATCCAAAACGCGCGCATTGGGCGCCTTCGCTTATGCGGGGGCGCCTTTTTGCTGAGTGGTCGGGACGAGTGTTTAAAATCGCTTATGTTTGTTCTAGAATGTTCATACTGTCACATAAACGAACAGGAGCGAACATGCATATCTACTCTGTCAACGATCCCGAGTTCAAATCCTATGGCAACGTTTGGGATGACGTTCCGTCTGAGCTCACGTCGCCCGTGCTCGAGGCGCTCTCTGCCACGCCCATCCCCGAGGGCAGCAAGTACGTTGCAAGTGCGCCGGAGCTCGAGGGCGTCAAGGATGCCGATAAACTGGGCTTTCTCATGTTTGGTGGCCGTCCCTTCCAGCTCGGCTGGTGCAACGGCCACAACACGCGTCTCAACTGCCTGGAGTACCACCGCGCGAGTGAGTTCAACCTGGGCGCGCGCGACTTTATCCTGCTCGTGGCGCATCGCTGGGAGATCGAGGACGGCAAGCTCGATACCGCGTGCGTCAAGGCGTTCCGCGTGCCGGCGGGCAAGGTTGTCGAGGTTTTCAACACCACGCTCCACTACACGCCGTGCATGGTCGACGACGGTGGCTTCCAGGTGATGGTGGCGCTTCCCGCCGGCACCAACGGCCCGCGCCCCGAGGCCGCAACCGACATGCCTACCGCCGGTGACAGCTACTGCTACTGGAAGGCCGACAAGTGGGTTCTCTGCCATGCTGACAGCCCCAAGGCTGCCGAGGGCGGCTACGTAGGCCTCATTGGCAAGAACCTCGACATCGCCTGCGACTAGAATCTTCTGTCTCGATCTGTAACATCTAGCGGGCTAAATCGTCTCTACCTGTTACAGATTTAGACAAACTGCAGGGGCTGCCCGAAAGATCTCGATCTGTAACACCAGGCCCGGTTTTGACGGCCTAGCTGTTACAGATCGAGACAAAACGGGCCCAAACCACCACAAAGGTGCCTGTCCCCATTGCGGTGGCTGCCTAGAGTTGGCTGCGCAGATAGTCAGCCATATATGGAACGGCGAAACGCACGTAACCGCGGCGCGCCTGTTCGATTACGCCGGCGTCGATGAGGCGCCGGCGATACTTTTGCGCATAGTCGGGTGTGACTGACATACGTTTCGCTACATCGGAAATGCGCGAAACGGCGTCTTCGTCATCAGTCATTGCGTCGAGAAACGCGACGTCTTGGTCCGATAGCGCGGCGAGCGTCGTTTCACAAACATCGTTTTCGAAATCGGCTTTTGACGCTTCGATAGCTCCGTCGACTTGCTCTGGCGTTACGTGTTCTCCTGTCTTGCAGCGATTGCCGATGTTATAGCCGATGAGCTGCAGCATATAGGGCGAGCCTTGGGTTGCGCGAGCGGCACGGAGGCGAAGATCGCCTGGAATATCAAGGTCGAGCTCTTCGAAAGCCCGCTGATAATAGGCATCGACATCTCCGACTGAAAGCGGTTCGAGCGTGACCTTGCGAGCGCGGTTGAGAAATGTCAGCACGCGGTCATTGAGCGTTGCACAGACGGCTCCCGGGAGACCTGCCATAACAAGCGCGACGTTGAGTCCCTCACCGACCAGCTCTTGATAGGCGGTGACGAGCTGTCTAATCTCAGGTGAATTAGCTTGGAGCTCATCGATAAGGATGAGGATGCCGTGCCCCTGCTCGGTCAGCTTGCGCGCCAGCTGCGTGAGTTTGAACTGGAAACTCTTGGTCTCCTGCACATCGCGTGTGAACTCGAGACCGGCTGAGAAGCCGAAGACGCTCAAGCTACCGCCAGAAAGTTTGGGGAGATGACGCTTGCTGACATAAGGCTCGCCTGCTTCTTGGATTTTTTCAACAATGCGCTCAAGCATATCTTCGGAGGCTACGGTGGGTGTGGCGACAACAAAACCGAGCTTGCGTGCGCGGTCGGCAAGTTCCCACAGAAGAACCGTCTTGCCGCTGCCTCGCTGGCCGAGCATGAGCATGGCTCGGTCTCGATTGCCCGGCTCCTGCTCAAGACCGGAGATGAATGTCGAAATCACGTTCCCGCGACCCACCAGATAGGACGGGCGATTTCCAAATGAGGGGGAGAAGATGGTTTCAGTCATAAGTCTCCTTTCCTTTTTTTCCTATTTTTTCCTTTCTTTCCTATTCAGTCAAATGAATTGCTGAGCGAAGGCGGTTACGTGGGCCTCGTCGGCAAAACCTCGACATCACCTGCGACTAGAATCTTCTGTCTCGATCTGTAACATCTAGCGGGCTAAATCGTCTCTACCTGTTACAGATCGAGACAAACTGCAGGGACAGACCGAACAATCTCAATCTGTAACGCCAAGCCCGGTTTTGGCGGTCTACCTGTTACAGATCGAGACAAACCGGGCCCAAGCCGCCACAAAGGTGCCTGTCCCCTTTGTGGTGGTTTGGGGCGGCGGTATCAGAAAGTGTCAGACGGGGGCGGCTGCCGGGCCGCCGTGTGCGAAAAGAAGTGTCGGCCTGCGTCGCTGTCGTTGGGCGAGGCCCTATTTGTGGGGATACTGAAACCACGACAAGCAGCGTATGAAAGGATCGATGCATGGCTTTTCGTAAAGACTTTCTGTGGGGCGGCGCGACGGCTGCCAACCAGTGCGAGGGCGCCTATAACGTGGACGGCCGCGGCCTTGCCAACGTGGACGTGGCTCCGCACGGCCCCGAGCGCTATGCGGTGGTCTCCGGCCAGCGTAAAATGCTCGACTTCGAGGACGGCTATTACTATCCCGCGCAGACCGGCATCGATTTCTATCACCACTACAAAGAGGACATTGCTCTCTTTGCCGAGATGGGCTTTAAGACCTTCCGTATGAGCCTGGCTTGGACCCGCATCTTCCCCAACGGCGACGAGACCGAGCCCAATGAGGCTGGCCTGGCCTTCTACGAGGATGTATTCCGCGAGTGTCAAAAGCACGGCATCGAGCCGCTCGTGACCATCGCGCACTTCGACTGTCCGATTCACCTCATCAAGGAGTACGGCGGCTGGCGCAACCGTAAGCTCATCGACTTCTACAAGAACCTCGCGACCACAATCTTTACCCGCTACAAGGGTCTGGTGAAGTACTGGCTTACCTTTAACGAGATCAATATGATCTTGCACCTGCCGTTTATGGGTGCCGGTCTGGTCTTTGAGGAGGGCGAGAACAAGGAGGCTGTCGAGTACCTGGCCGCCCACAACGAGCTCGTTGCCAGCGCTTGGGCAACCAAGATTGCCCACGAGATCGACCCCGAGGTCAAGATTGGCTGCATGCTCGCCGCAGGTAGCTACTACCCCTACAGCTGTCGTCCGGGCGATGTGCGCCAGGCGCAGCTCGACAATCAGGACAATTACTTCTTCGTCGACGTTCAGAGCCGTGGCTACTACCCGGCCTATGCCGTCAAGAAGCTCGAGCGTCTGGGTATCGATGTGGGCATGACGGACGAGGACCGCGAGATCCTGGCCGCCAACACCGTCGACTTCATCAGCTTTAGCTATTACAGCACCCGTTGCTCCGCCGGTGCCGATAACCCCGATGTCGAGCGCACCCAGGGCAACGCCTTCGCCGGCGCCAAGAACCCCTACCTGCAGGAGAGCCAGTGGGGCTGGGCCATCGATCCACTGGACTTCCGCATTACGCTCAACGACCTGTACGACCGTTATCAGAAGCCGCTGTTTGTGGTTGAGAACGGCCTGGGCGCCAAGGATGTTGTCGAGGAGGATGGTTCCATCAACGACGACTACCGTATCGACTACCTGCGCCAGCATATCGCCGCGATGCGCGATGCGGTGACCGAGGACGGCGTTGACCTGCTGGGCTACACCACCTGGGGCCCGATTGACCTGGTGTCTGCCGGCACGGGCGAGATGTCCAAGCGCTACGGCTTTATCTATGTGGACCGCGATGATGCGGGCAACGGCACCCTCAAGCGCTCCAAAAAGAAGAGCTTCGACTGGTACAAGAAGGTTATCGCCACCAACGGCGAAGATTTGGCCTAGGCTTTCCCGATAACCGTAGCCTCCTAACCAAGGCGCCCGGCGAGTATGTGCTCGCCGGGCGCCTTGCCGTCTGCGAATTTTGGGACATGCGGCCCGCTTTTTCGACCCATCTGTCGGTACACTAAAAGCACTATGGGTACCCGCGAGCGACATATCGGCCACGCGGCCGCCCGATCCGCTCCCGTGGCGGATCCCAGGGGCGGCAGGCTCTTCGCCATGCCGCGATTCCTTGTTGGCATAACACATCAGGTGTACCGCCACCGCGTCTTTGCTATCGCCGGTGTCATCACCGCGCTGTTCCTCATGCTTTTGGTGGTCTTGCCGTCGCTGTTCGCCTTCGACCCCAAACTTTCCAACGCCGTGCCCGCCCATAGCGAGGTGTCCGAAGAGGTCGTGGATGCGCTCGTCCATTCGAGCTCTCTCCCGCTGCTTGTCGCCGCAATAGTATTTTCAATTTGGGGCGTATCGGTCTATCTGCGCTGTTTGGACTATGTGTTGCGCCGCCGCCTTGTTGCCATCGCCACCATCTGCACCCTGTGGATGATCGAAGTCATTCTCAAGTACAAGTCGTTCACGCCGTTCTATGCCACCGTGCTGTGGTACCTGTACTACGTGCCCATGACGCTCATTCCGCTGCTCTACCAGTTGTGTGGCCTGCGCCTTGCGGGCCTGGAGCAACACCGCCTGGGTCGCCGCTACTGCGTTGCGCTGTGGATTGTGGCCATCCTGCTTATCGGATTTGTGCTCACCAACGATTTTCACCAGCAGGTCTTCCGCTTTGACCGTACAAGCGACACCTGGAGCAACGATTACACGTACGGCTGGGGTTATTTCGCCGTCTTAGCGTGGACGGCCTTTAACTTCGTGGCCTTTTTTATCCTGGTTGGTCGGTCCTCGTCCTTTCGCATCCAGCGTTTCTCGGGTACGGCGGCGCTCGTACTGCTGGGTGGCGCATTCTTTGCCATCTCGTATGCGTTGCGCGTGCCCTGGGCATGGAAGCTCAACTTTTCGCTCGTCTATTGCGTTCTGTGCGTGGTGGCGATGGAAATCTGTCTCGATTGCGGTGTCATTCCGTCATATCACGACATTGCCGGCATCTTTGACACCTTGCCGCTTGACCTCAAAGTTCTAACGCGCGACCTGCAGGAAGTCTATGCCACGCCAGTGTCAAAGCCAATGCCGGTGGGCGTGCGCGAGGAGTTGCGGGTCCAGGAGCACGGCCGCGCCCATGCCTTTGCCGTGGCGTCCGATCCCGATGTAATGTACCGTGCCTTCCCACTGCTGGGCGGATCGGCCCTGCTTGCCCAAGACGTGTCGGAGCTCAACGAGCTTAACCGTGAACTGGCACATCGTCGCATGGAGTTGCAGCGTCAAAACGAGCTGCTCGCCGCCGACTACGACCTTAAGACGCATTTGGCAGATCAAGAGGCCGAGACCCTGCTGGTCCAAGACGTGGATCAAGCGCTTGCCCGCGCGCTCGAAGGGATGTACGACCTGCTGAGCTCGCTGCCGCCGTTGACCGACGAAGCGTCTTCGCACGAGCGCTACCGCATGCTGCAGCGCGCCAAGATGCTCGTCGCCTATTGCAAGCGCAAGGGGTCGCTCACGTTGGCACAGCACGGGGAGAGCGGTTTTGATCGCGACCGCATTCAGCTCATTGCCAACGAGCTCGCAAGCGACCTGCGCACCATCGATATCGATTGCGCCTCGATTATCGCCATACGGCGCCCGATGCACGCCAGTACGGTAAGCGCCCTGTACGACTGCGTGTATGACTTTGCGTTTTTTGCCTACACCACCGACCATCCGGCGCTTATGTATCACTTGGGCGACCATGACCGATGCAGTGTCGAGCTGCGCGCCACGCTTTTTTCCAACGATGATGCAGATCTTTCGCAGACGCCCGCTGCGCAAGAGCTCGAAAGCGCTCTGCAAAGGCGCAACGTGGCATACCGCCTTGAGGGCGAACCCGGCCAGTTGCGTATGATCGTGTTGATGCCGAGGGCGGGTGAGTGACGATGACGATTTCGCTCATCCTTCCCCAAATCGTTGCGCTCGATGTTGTCTTTGCCCTGGCTGCGTGTCTGCAGACGATCCACGTCCCGCTCATTTCATCGCGCCGCTCGTCCTATAACCGTAAGGTGATTTGCGCCTACGAGGCGAGCCTCGTGCTCCACCTGGTGGTTTCGGCGCTTATCCTGTTCGCGTCGTCTGGCTCGTATCTGGTGGCGCCGCTTGACGTTTGCGCCAGGGCAATGGGCGGAGTGCTGTGGCTCAATGCCGCAATCTTTGCCTATGGCGTGGTGCTTATGGTGCGCTATCGTCGCCCCGTCATGCTGGTCGAGCTGCTGCTTGTTGTCGCCGTTACACCGCCGGTGGTTTTTGCCATGGGCTCGGCGTGGACCGTTGTCCTTATCGCAGAGGGAGCGTTCTTCCTGTTCCGTTCCATCGCGGCGCTCTTGATGGACGTCCGTAACCGCCAGGAGGATATCACCGCGTTCTCGACGATCGAGACCATCAACGTGATTCCCGTGGGCATCCTGTATCTGGACCCGAGGGGCCGTCCGCTGCTCATGAACCGCTGCATGCGCAGAAACCTGGTGGAACTTCATATGCCCACCGACCTAGGCGATATGAGCGGCACATGGAACGACCTGCGCAAACTCAGCATGCAAATGCCCGAAAGCAGCCAGAACCGTGTGCGGATTAATCTGGACCGCTTTGGTGAGGCGCGGGCGGTGGTCGAGGTTTCTCCCGCCGAGATTCGCTTGTTTGTGCACGATGACGTTATGGTTTCGGGCCGCCTCTTTGAGCGCATTATCGGCCTGGATGTAACAGAGTATGCGCATGCTCATGATCGCCTGGCGCAAGCCAACCACCTGCTTGAGCTTGCGGGCCAAGAGCTCCAAGCCCAGATCGAAGAAGTCAAAAAAGTTGCTGACAATGCGGCCTATCTGCGTATGCGCGCTCGCGTGCACGACGTGATCGGGCAGCGCCTGTCCATCCTCCATCGTTATCTGGAGGAGGGGCGCCTGGATGACGAGTCACTCGAGCAGATCGACCCGCTGCTGCGCTCAATCGCTGCCGATCTGCGCAGTGGGGGCGACACCGAACCGACAGAGCAACTGGGCGATATCGTCCATGCCTTTGGCCTGGTGAGCGTGCAGATCGATGTGGAGGGCGAGCTGCCTGAGGACGCGCGTGTCGCCGCAGCCTTTCTGCAGATTATCCGCGAAGCCTCGACCAATGCCACCAAGCATGCACAGGCCCATCGGGTCCATGTGCGCCTGTGGCGGGAGACGTCGGAAGGCAGCGCTGTTGCGCGGATGACCGTTTCTAACGACGGCGCGCCTGCACCCGTATCGTATCGCGAGGGAACGGGTATTCCAGGTATGAGGCTTGTCGCGCAAGATCTGGGCGGCTGCCTGGAAATCCATGCCGCCCCGCCCTTTACGCTTGCGGTGTCCATCCCGCTCAACGCCAGCGCCACAGCTCAAAGGAGAAACTCATGATTCGCGTCCTTATCGTCGAAGACCAAGCTATCTTGCGCGAGAGCCTGGCGCGCTCCGTTGGCGACCAGCCCGATATGACCGTTGTTTCCGCCATTGCCGATGCTTCCGAGGCCTTGGGTGTCGCGCTCAAGGAGCGCCCGGACATGATACTGATGGACGTGTGCACCGAACACGATTCAAACGGCATCGTGGCGGCGGCGCGCATCAAGGAGCAACTGCCCGAGTGTCGCATCATTATCATGACCGGCATGCCCGAGATCACCTTTGTCGATCAGGCCCGCGAGGCGGGCGTCGACAGCTTTGTGTACAAGAACGTCGGTATCGACGAGCTGTTCGCCGTGATGCGCTCCACGCTGGCGGGCTATTGCACGTTTCCCAAGCCGCCCGAGAGCATTTTTTCGGGCACGGCGACCCTCGACGATGTCGAGCTGTCGATTTTGCGCCTTGCCTGCGAGGGCAAGAGCCGCCGCGAGATCGCGGCCGAGCTGTTTATGAGCGAGGGCACCATCAAACGCCGCATCTCGGAGATTCTCAACAAGACCGGCTACGACAACATCATGCGCCTGGCCGTGCATGCGGTGACCGAAGGCAGCATCGTCCCCAACATGGAGCGCCCGTAGTCGGTGTGCCGCCCGTGCTCCAACGCCGAAGATAGGTCGCCCGCCGTTTTGCATCTAAAAACGGCGGGCGACCTGCTTGTATGGGCAGTGCTGTCGGCATAAAGCGGCGGGGCCGCAGGATCATTTCCTGCGGCCCCGCCTGGCATGTGCGCGGATATGTCCGCCAATCCGCGGCTATCGGTGTCTGCCGTTACGCGATGGTTGCGCTGTAAGAGGCGACGTCCTCGTAGGAATCGGTCAGGTAGGCGTCGATGCCGATGGTCGTGTTGACCAGGTTGTCAAGACTGTCAAGCTCGCCGCTCGAGAACGTGAATTCCTCGGTGGCGCTGGTGCCGGGCATCAGGTTAGCCGAGAACCAGGGTTCCTTCATGGTGCCGTTGACGTTGGTCTTGCCGGAAGGAGCGTAGAAGGTCAGGTCCTTGTCGCTCTTGTTGGTGATGTTGACGACAAAGCCGATGTCGCCCCAGTCGTCCTTGAACTTCTCGGTGATGGTGATGGTGCACAGATCGTCATCGGCGACGGTGACGGCGGGGGAGATTTCGACGTTCTGGACATCGTCGTCTTCGACGGCCTCATCGATCTCCTCTTCCTTCTCGGCCGCCTCGCGATCCTTCTTCACCGTACCGGACAGGTCCTTGTCGGACTTGGTAAAGACAAGATTGCCGTCATCTTCTTCGAGGATGAGTTTGCCGTCCTTGAGCTTCATGTCGTGCGACTCATCTTCGGCGGTGATGGTTACGGTGGTGGCGTCCTTTGCCTCCCATTTAAGGTCGACGACTTCAAGGAACAGGTCGAGGGCGCCTGTACCGTCCTCATCGAGAATCAGGACGCAGTGGACACCCCAATCCTCGAGCATCTTCATGTACTCATCGGTCAGCTCTTCGCCATCCACGGTTCCACCCGAGAGTTCCCAGCTGCCGACGAAGTTGGCCTTGGGGTCCTTGCCGCCGCCGCTGCAGCCCGTCAGGGCAAAGGCGAGCGCCAGGACGCATGTCAGGAATGCGAGTACGGATTTTTTGAACGTTGTCTTCATGGTGTCCTCCTTTATCGAACGAAACCCATAGAAGCAAATGCGGGGGTGGCGGATCCCCCGCCAATTACCAGATAGAGGGGCTAGGGCCGGGGCGTTCCGCAGTTGCTGCAGAACTTGCCGCCGTTTTCGCTGCCGCAGTTGGGGCAGAACCACTTGGCCGGTGCCGAGGCGGGTGCGGGACTACCGCACTCGGAGCAGAACTTGCCGGTGTTGGTGGCGCCGCAGCTGCAGGTCCATGCGCCGGCCGCAGGTGCGGCGGTGGGAGCCGGTGCGGGGGCGTGAGCCGGAGCCGGCTGCGGAGCGGCCTGCTGCTGTGCCTGGCCGGCGGCGAACAGCTGGCTGGCGTTCATGCCGCCCATGCCACCTGCCATGCCCATGCCCATAAAGCCTGCCATCGCGCCGTTGGGGTTGGCGGCTGCCGCGCGCATTGCGTCGCTCTGGGCGCTGGCGATGTTGGCTGCCGCCATGGTGGGATCGCGCATGACCGCGGCTTTCTGCAGGTCCTTGATCATCTGCTCGTCCTCTTGCGAGGCGGCGATGGAGTTGACACCAAAGCTCACGATCTCGACGCCGCGCAGGTCACGCCAGTCGGCAGAGAGGACCTCGTTGAGCGCGCGGGCGAGCTCGGTGGTGTGGCCGGGGATGGCGCTGTAGCGGATGCCCATCTCCGAGATCTTGGCAAAGGCGGGCTGCAGGGCGGTGAGCAGCTCGGACTTAAGCTGGCTGTCGATCTTGTCGCGCGTGTAGCTATCGGTCACGTTGCCGCATACGTTGGTGTAGAACAGCAGCGGGTTGGTGATGCGGTACGAATACTCGCCGTTGCAGCGCACGGAGATGTCGACGTCCAGGCCAATGTTGTTATCGACCACGCGGAAGGGCACGGGCGAGGCGGTGCCGTACTTGTTGCCGATGATCTCCTTGGTGTTGATGAAGTAGACGCGCTGGTCCTTGCCTGCATCGCCGCCAAAGGTAAAACGGCTGCCGATATTGGCGAAGGTCTCCTTGATGGAATCGCCCAGGTTGCCGCTAAAGACGCTCGGCTCGCTGCCGGTGTCGAAGACGAACTCACCGGGCTCCAGCGCGACTTCGATGATCTTGCCGTTTTGCACCACGAGCATGCCTTGTCCGTCGTTGACGGCGATGACCGAGCCGTTGGAGATGACGTTGTCCTCGCCGCGCGTGTTGGAGCTGCGGCCACCGGTACGTTTGCTGCCCTTGCAGGCCAAGACGTCAGCAGGCATCGATTCGCAGTAGATAAATTCCTTCCACTGGTCGGCCATGACGCCGCCGGCAGCTCCCAATCCAGCTTTCAAGAGTCCCATGGTGATCTTCCTTTCTCGTCAAAGGCCGGGTGGTATTGGTTGGATTGCTTAGTCGTCCTTGTCGTCTTTCATGACAACGGTGGTCTCGGTGTGGCTGAAGGTGTCGTGTTTCTCGGTCAGGTCGAGCTCGCCACAATACTCATCGGCACAGGTTGCTTCGTTGGCCGTCTTGAGCTGGCCTACCAGTAGCACGTCTCCGATAATCACGATGATCAGCGGCGCGATGATATTGATGAGGATGCCCTCGATATCAAAGGTGAGGTAATCCGGATCGAAGGCGTATTCCCCCATAAAGAGAATCTGGGAGAGGATAAATCCGATCATAAAGAACAGCACCGAGGCGATGACGAGCTTGGGCTTGGAGCAGGGGAGCTCGCCGACCAAGCGGCCGGTCTGGCCGTTCATGGCAAACAGGTAGCTCTTGCCGTTCCACGAGGTGGAGAGCATCCAGACGGGGAACAGGGCGTAGTCGCTGTCTTCCCAGGTGTAGTCGAGCTGCTTGCTTTCGACCGTGGCATCGTCGTATTCGTCGACGACGGTCTCGCGCAGGGCCGAGATTGTGCTTTCTTCCATACGGCGCTCGGCGCGCGCCTTGCAGGTCTCGCAGTCCTCGTCGTAACGGTTGGCGATGTAGCCGGGCATATATGCGACCGAGAACGGACGCAGTGCGTCGTAGTCAAACGGCTCGATGGCGTCCATGTGGCCGTCGGGCATCTTGGATGATCCGTCGACGGGCACGCGCTTAAACGAGATATTGCCCTTGCGATAGGCATCGTAGTGGTCGGTGGTCGTGACGGTGCGGTCGGATTCCTCGGTCACGGTCTCGTTGGTCGCGTCAAAGTACACTTCGCCGTCAACGCGGGCGCCGTAGAGCCAAAACGGCACGTAGACACCTTGGACCTCGTCGATGTGGTTGCCGGTGACAAAGCTCTTGGGCAGCAAGATCTTGCCCTTGTAGTGTTCCTTGAGTGCGGCCGTGACGTCATCGCGCCCGAGCTTAAACGGAATCACCAGGTCGGGCGAGAAGTCGCCAGAGAGCTGGCCGGGCGCCACGGCGGAGTTGCCGCAGTACGGGCAGGTGGTGACGGCGACGGTGCCGTCGGACACGAGCTCGGCGCCGCACGACGAGCAGATGTAGCCGGCGTTTTGGGCGAGTTCCTGCACCGCGTCGTCGGCGACGGGCTTGGGCGTTGCGGCTGCTGCATCGGCTTTGGCATCTGCCTTGTCCTGGCGCTCGCGATAGAGGGCCTCGACTTCTTCGACTTCAAAACGAGAATCGCAGTAGTCGCAGACGAGCTTTTGCTCGGCACTGGCAAAGTGAAGGGGGCCGCCACACGCGGGGCATTGATAGTTGATGCTCTCAAAGGCCATGATCGGTCCTTTCGCTGCCGGAGGCTATGCGCCGATGGCGCCGCCGCAGTATTCGCAGCGCCCGCTGGCATCGGGAATGGTGGTGGCTCCGCAGAAGGGGCAGGTCACCGCGGTCTTGGGGGCTTTGGCGGCCACGACGCTGTCGCGCGTCTCCTGGCGCAGCTGCACCAGCGCATCGCGGACTTCGGTTGCCTGGCGCTTGGCCTCGCGATATTCGATGGAGCCGCGCTGATCGATGGTGGAGTCGTTCACGCGCAGGTTGATCTCGGTAAAGTACGGCGTGTTGACGTGGATGGTCAGATTAAAGTCGTAATCCAGGTCGTAGCGCGGCGGGTTGTAGCTCTCGCGCTCGCCGTCCTTGGTCTCGCGATAGATCTCGGTGCGCTGCTCGTCGATATCCATATCGCAGCCGAGTACCTGCGAGAACTCGATGATGTCGGGATTGGCGTCGCGCCAGCGGCTCTGCGAAGTGATGATCAGCAGGCCCGCGTCCTCATCGAGCATAATATTGGTGCGCCCGGCAGAAAGCGTGCGCGTGGGGTTGAACGAAGACAGGCGCTCGGCGTTGGCCTCGCGGTAGGCGAGTTGCTCACGGATATCGTCCGCGGTGCTGGAGCGATAGCCGTGAAAGTAGGGGGAGAGCTTGCCGGCGCACTCTTTGCACAGGTAGCCTTCATTGATTTTTGTCTTACCTAGAAGTCCCAGCTCGGTACCGCAAATCGCGCACTCTTTCTTCTCGAACATCTTGTCAAAGAAGCCCATGGCTGCCTCCCATCAACTGGTAGCGTGTGTCACTTTTGATGATGGGGGAGTGCGCGATCCTTCGCGATACCCAGACGGCTCAAGGAGTCTCCACAACTGGGACACATGGCCCATTTTTGACTAGTCGTTGGGGACGTTCTCAAACGACTAGTCGCGGGGGACACTCTTCGGCCACTCATTGGGGACGTACTTAAATGAGTGGTAGTTGGAGACACTCCTGGCCGAGCTAGAGATCGCGCGCGTCCCTTCTGGTCCATGCGGCTCAAAATCGCGGCGTGATGTGGACGGCTGGGGTCGAATTGGCAACATTTCGAGCCTGGCTTCGATATTGAGACTGGTTCTTTATTAAAATAGATTTCCAGACAATTGAGCGGCTGGGGGGTTAACCATGAGGGGCATGGGAGACACAACCGCATATTTGCGTCGGGGCATTCGGGAGATTTTGTGCCTAGCGCTGTTCTTCTTCACGTTTTTGGCGTGCGAGTATCTCTTTGATGCGCGCATGGCCGAGTTCGTGCCATCGAGTGAGGTCGTCATCTACGAGAGCATCGTTGTCGGCGCGAGCGTGATTGGCTTTTTCGTGCGCCCATTTCTGTACTATCGCCGTCCCCAGATGATCGATGCGACGAGCGATATTACGGGCGTGCTGTTGGTATCGGCGTTGCTGCTGATGATTATGGCGGTGCGGTTTGAGGTGGTAATTGCCGGCGGCCTGGTGGCGTGCTGCGCCCTGGGCTATTGCGGATCGACCGCCCATGCCAATCTTGCGCGGCGTTTTGCGCAGACGCCCTGCCTGGCGCGCGCCGTGGCGGTTTCCTATGCTGTGGGCATTTTGGTGCAGGTGCTCAACCATATGGCGATGCCTGCGGGCATTCCCCAGCAGTCTGTTCTCATTGCCTGCGCGATTGCGCTGGTGGGGCTGCTTCACGGTGCCCGCCGCGCTAAATTGCGTGATGAGTCTGCGCCCGAGTTCGAGGTCGAGATTGCCGAGCTATCGGTCGATGCGTCGGAGCGTGGCGTCAGGTGGCGCGATGACCCCGAGGCAAAGGCGGCCTTTCAGGGTGCCGTGGTGCGTCTGACGGTGGCGACCGCTTGCCTCACCGGCGTGTTCGCGGCCCTCAATGCCGGCCTTACGACCTCGCATGCCGCTGGCGCTATCGATCTGGGCGACTGGCCGCGCTTGCTGCTGGTTGTGAGCGCCCTTGCCGCCGGCGTCCTGTATGACCTGCGTGGGCGTTCGTATATGAATATCATCATGACGTGCGCCGCCATGCTGTCCACGCTCTCGTTCTTTGTACTTATCACCGATGGCAACGGTGGCAACACGCTTGCCGCCACGATTATCTTTTACCTTGGCACGGGCTTTTTCGTGGTGTTCTTCACCGCGAAGTTCGCCGCGATTTCGATGTATGTCCGCTGGGCGTATCTGTGGCCGTGCATGGGCCGTGTTATCAACAACGTTTGCTCGATGCTCGTGACGGCTCCGGCAGTGGCGATTATCTCGAGTCAAAACGTGCTGGCGGCAGTGAGCGTCGTGCTCGTGCTGTTTGTCGGCATCGCGATTTCGCTGTTGGGACAGTTTGGACAAGACGGTGAGGGCGAGGCGACGCGCGGCAGGCTGGCGCTTGCCACCGACGATCTTGGCGTGAGCTGTGAGCCCGGCCAGGCCGACACGGTGCCCCTGGAGGCGCCGGAACTTTCGTTTGACGATCGGCTCGATGGCTTCGTTGCCGCCTTTGGGCTCACCAAGCGCGAGCGCGATGTTCTGGAGGCACTGGTCGTTTCGGACGACAGCGTGCAGGACGTGGCGGCGGCACTCTTCCTTTCGCGTTCCACGCTCTATCGCCACATCGCTTCGATCAACAAAAAGACAGGTGCCTCCTCGCGCGTAGCCCTCATCAACTTCTTCTGGTCCTGGACACCCCAAGACTAGCTGACCACCACAAAGGGGACGGTGCACCTTTGTGGTGGTTTTTTACCTGCAAAAAAATGAATATGAGACATTTGTCACCTGCCGTTTTGGTGCTCAAAGGCATATGAATGTGATGCTGAGCAGAGCAGAACGGAGGGGGTGCACCTATGGCGTCTCGGGGTTGCGCGTCTAATAAAATTGCGGGCGCGCTTATCGCCGTGGTGGTCTTTGCCGCGGCGGTGACACTCATACGAGTTTACGTTGCCGGCGACCATGGCGCTCAGGGAAAGACTGCCGCGCAAGTGTCGCTCAACGATTGCGCTGCCGTTCCGGTGGCGGTCAAGCTTATCGAGGACGGGGAGGCGCGGACGGTCTATGAGACCGACGATGCCGAACTGGTCGCATCGACTTTTGCCGCGCTCGATGGCTGCACCGTGGGGGATGCGGTGGATGAGCGGATGAGCGATGCCGGCCGAACGCTCGTCTTTGTCTATACGGATGGCTCGGAGCAATCGGTAGAACTTGAGGGCAAAAACATCGTGCTCGATAAGACGGCGTACCGACTTAACGGTGCCGATGAGTTATGGCGGCAGCTTGCCGCGATTAAAAACAGCTAACGAAATTAGGGATGTACGGGATGAGTGACTTGAGATTCTGCCCAGCGTGTGGGACGCAGCTGCCTCGGGTCGCCGGCGTGCCGGTGCGATTTTGCCCGGGGTGCGGCGTCCGACTTGAGGGCGTTGTGGGCTACTCGGGCGCCGTGGGGACTACAGATGGGGCGACTGCCGATGACGATGCGGACGAAAGCGGCGACCCGAGCGTGGACGCGCCAGCCGATGCGCCGGTGGAGACTGCCGGCGTCGCGTCGTCTCGTGACGCGGCCACGACGGATGCGCCTCACATCGGCGACCTTGAGCTTCATGCCGCATGCGATACCTCTGGCGGCCAGGCACTCGCGCAGGTGGCGCTGCCGCGGGGCTGGCATATCGAAGAGGCGCATCTTGAGCGCAGCGGCAGTTTCGACTGCCCGATTTCGGTTGGCGTGACGGCGGCGGGTCCGATGGGTGAGCGGATTATGTACCGCTCCGAGCTCTGCTACGTGGATGCGGGCGCCGTTGCCAAGCGTATCCCCACGCAAACCGAACGCAAGGTGTTTGTGCACGTGGAGGCAGCTTGCGACGAGCTGGCTCAGGCCTGTGCAGCACGGCTGGGCGCGCGGGCAGAAGTTGTTGCCGAGCAACCGTACCCATCGAGCGCGGCGGTCGATATCGAGCGCGAGCGTGCCCGCGTAAAGCGCGAGGCGGCAAACGACTTTGCGATCCAGGGCTTTTCGATGGAGCCGAGTGACGTGGTCTATGAGTGCTGCATGCGTCGATATCGGCTCACGGGCGCTCCAGTGCCCACCGAGCTCGCGGTGGCGACCAAAGTCGAGGGCTATATGTTTTCAATCGGCGGCGTCGCGGGTTCTATGGGTAAAGGTGTTGCCGCTGGGGCCGAGGCGCTGCTGGGCGCGGGCCTTTCGAGTGGACTGATCGGCGGTGTTTTGGGCAAGCGCCTGCGCGAGTGCCAGGCGGCGGCAGCGACGGGACGGGGCGTCGCGCAAGAACAGCCCACGGGTCGAGGCGGTTGCCCGGACGGAGCGTCGTTCGAGCTGGGTGCGGCCGACCTGCTGCAGTGGCGTATCAGGGACAGCTTCTGTTTGGTTGCGCCAGAAGGTCGCCTGGACGAGGCGGCCTCCACGGCGCTTGCATCAATGGCGTCGACTCTGCGGCTCAATCCGGCGATTGCACGCGAGACGTCAGCTCAAAAGCAACAGATGGTGCTTGAGCAGCGCCAACGCACGCAGATGAACATTGCCCAGCAGCAACAGCAGTTTGCAGCCTGGCAACAGATGCATGCCTCGCAACAGGCGGCGTTCGACAGCTACCAGCAGGCGTGGTTCGATCGCAGCGACCGTCAGCACGCCGCGAATATGGCTGCCAGCGCCGCCAATTTTTCCAGCGCGGGCGTGGGGACGGGCGCTGCCTCGTATTCCGATGCCATTCGCGGGGTCAACCATTACGCCAGACCCGACGGCACCGATGTCGAGGTCTCGGTGATGGCCGACCAGGCCTGGGTCAACGGTTCGGGCGATGTGATCGGTACACGCGATGGTTTTGAACCCGGTTTTGGCTGGGCGGAGCTGCCTCGTCAATAGCGTGAGGCGGCTTATGTGTGAATCGATGCCGGATGTGTTTCTCGGCATGGTGATAAAGAACGGGAAAGGAACAATGATGAGGGAGACGGTACTTTCGCGCACGGCATTTGTCGCGGCGGCGGGAACGGCGCTGCTGACGCTTGTGGGGTGCGGCGGACAGCGGACACAGGATGCGACGGGTTTTAACGGCGGACGCCGCCTGTATAGACGACAACGCCAACGTGACGGTCTATGCTGCGATCAACTTGGACGGCGCCGACCTGGTGCGCCTGCTCAAGCATCAAAACTATGAGTGGCAAGGCGAGAGCGTGGGCTACGGTGCCGCCGATGACGCGGGACTTTTCGCTTTTACCTTTTCTAAGATTTCGGATGACGTGGACGAACTTGCGAACAGCGCGATACCGCTTTCGGAGTCCGAGTACGAGGAACTTGAGCCGGGCGGCGGAGACGATAGCGTGGCGATTTTGCTCTCGGTGGGCGGCTATACGACGGGCGATCGTGCGCTCACCGGCGCAATCGGCGATGCGTCGATAGTGCAGGAGAAGTGCACAATCGACGATTCCGTGTATTGGCTGGTCAAGGCGCTCGACGGCAACCGTTACGTGATTTCGGCCTACGACACCGAAGATGATGGCGACAGCGCGCATGACATCTATATCTATAGTGAGTCTTTTATTCACACCGGTTATCTGAGCGGCGGCGACCAAATCGATATTGACGAACTCTGGAGCCGCCTGACCAATGCCTCGTAGCGCATCAAAACCAACACAAAGGGGACAGGCGCCTTTGTGGCGGTTTTGCCCTTGGGCTGTCTACTGTGGCGGCTCACCGTAGCTAAAGCAGCTCACCGTGGCGGGCAATGTAGCGGTGCTTTGCCAGCTGGGTGAGCGTGATGTAAGGCGGTAAACGATGCCGATGAGCAGTGCGAAAAAGCTCGCAGGCAGCGTCATGAGACCGAGTGCATCGGCGATGGGGCTTGCCGGCAGCCAGGTGACGAGCGCCAGGCCCAGCACGGTGAGGGCGCACAGTGCCGGTGCGGCATGGTCGCGCGGGCTCGGCAGGCGCGGGGAGCGCAGCATGTGAATCACGAGCGTCTGCGACCACATGGACTCGACAAACCAACCGCTCTGGAAGAGCGCCGTAAAGGTCGCCATGCCTGCGACGTTGCCCGCGACGGCAAGCTCTGCCCAGCTTGCGCCCACGGCGGCAGGGCACACCACAAAGAAGAGCGCGGCGAAGGTCACAATGTCAAACAGCGAGCTCACAGGGCCCAGCTCGAGCATAAAGCCCTTGATGGACGCGGCGTTCCAGGCGCGCGGGCGGGCGGTCCAGGCGTCGTCGACGGTGTCCCACGGCAGCGCGATGCACACGATCTCGTAGACCAGCGACAGCAGCACCAGCTGCAGGGCGCTCATGGGCAAAAACGGCAAGAACAGGCTCGCGACGGTCACGGACAGCACGTTACCAAAGTTTGAGCTCACCGTGGTCTTGAGGTACTTGAGCAGGTTGCCGTAGGTGCGGCGGCCTTCGATGATGCCGCGCTCGAGCACGCCCAGGTCCTTCTGGAGCAAGATGATGTCGGCGGATTCCTTGGCGATGTCGACGGCGGAGTCGACCGAGATGCCGCAGTCGCTCGCGCGCATGGCGGCGGCGTCGTTGATGCCGTCGCCCATAAAGCCCACGGTGTGGCCGAGCAGCTCGCGCATGACGCGCACCAGGCGCGCCTTCTGCAGCGGCGAGAGCTTGGCGAAGAGGTGGGTGTTCTCGGCGCGCTCGGCAAGCTCGGCGTCGTCGAGCGCATCGATCTCGGAGCCCAGCAAGACGTTGCTCGCGTCGATGCCGATCTGCTCGCAGACGGTGGCGGCGACACGGTCATTGTCGCCGGTCAGGACCTTAACGGCGATGCCCTTGGTCTCGAGGGTGGCGACGGCGCCCGCGGCACTTGCTTTGGGCGGATCGAGGAAGGCCAAAAAGCCCATCAGCACCATGTCGCACTCGTCGGCGATGCCAAACTCGCCCACGCAGCGCGGATTGGTTTTCTGCGCCACGGCAATCACGCGCAGGCCCTCGGCGTTGAGCCCGGCTACCTGCTTGCGAATCTGGGCGAGCTTATCTTTGGTAAGCGGCTGGGCGGCACCATCGACCTCGACAAAGGAGCAGATCTCGAGCATTTCCTCGGCAGCTCCCTTGGTGACCATCTGGGTTTTGCCTTGGGCGTCGGCGACAACTACGCTCAGACGACGGCGCGAGAAATCGAAGGGCACCTCGTCGACCTTGGTATAGCGGTCGCGCAGGCTCTGGCCCAGCATGGAATCGGGTGCGACAGCCGAGGGCGTCACGTCGGCACGGTCGATGACGGCCAGGTCGATAAGGTTCTTGAGGCCGGTCTGGAAGAAGCTGTTCAAAAACGCATGGCGCAGCACGCGCGCGTCCTCGTTGCCATCGGTGTTGAGGTAGCGCTCGAGTACGATGCGGTCTTCGGTGAGGGTGCCGGTCTTGTCGCAGCACAGGACGTCCATGGCACCCAGGTTTTGGATCGCCGGCAGCTCCTTGACGATAACCTGGCGACGAGCGAGGTCCTTGGCGCTCTGTGACAGGCTCGTGGTCACGATGACGGGAAGCATCTGCGGCGTGATGCCCACGGCCACGCTCGTGGCGAACAGCAGCGCGTCGATGACGTTGCCCTTGGTGGCGGCGTTGATGGCAAAGACGGCTGGCGCCATAACGAGCATGAGGCGTACGAGCAGCATGGAGACGCTCGACACGCCGCGGTCAAACGCGCTCTTCTCGCCATGCCCGTTGAGCATCTTGGCGATGCCGCCCAGGTAGGTGTCCGAGCCGGTGGCAACGACAAGCGCCATGGCAGTGCCGTTTTGCACGGAGGTGCCGGTAAAGACGATGTTCTTGCAGGCGGAGAGTGGCAGCGCGGAGCCGTCGGCACCCTCGACGACGGTGATGGCAGCTGTCTTCTCGACGGCCTCGCTCTCGCCGGTGAGCGCGGACTCGATCACAAACAGATCGCGCGCGGTGATGATGCGGGCATCGGCCGGCACCATATCGCCGGCAGAGAGGCGGATCACATCGCCGGGGACGAGCTCGTCGAAGGGGATCTCGATGCGCTCGCCGTCGCGCAGGGCGGTGCAGGTGTTGGAGACCAGGTCCTTGAGGGCCTCGGCGGCATTGCCGCTGCGGGCTTCCTGGATAAACTTCATGCCGCCCGATACCAGCAGCATGATGCCGATGACGATGACCGTGGAGGGGTCGCGCTGCGGCTCGGGCACGGCGAGCACGTCGATATAGAGCGAGATCAGCGCGAGCGCGGCGAGGATGCCGGCGAAGGGATCGATGAAGGCGTCGGCGATGCGACGGGCGAGCGTCTTGGTCGGTGCCTCGATGGTGTTGGGGCCGGAGGTGTCCAGGCGCTCGGTTGCCTGCTCGGCGGTGAGGCCGTTTGCCGTGGCGTCAAGCAGTACGAGAGCGTCCTCGGCGCTATGGGTGGCGGCGAATATGGTGTTCTTGGACAGGCCGGCGTGGGCGGCGGGACGCGCCGTGTGGCGGCGCTTGGAGATTGCTTCGAGCACCGTGGCCGTTTTGAGCATCAGCATAGGGTCCTCCTTGTTAAAGGGAGTTAGCGTACGTGTCGTATTTGCTTCAAAAAACCTAGATGTCGCTCACGTCATGCTCGCGAATCCCCGTAAAGAGGACAGGCAGCTTTGTGGTGAGTTTTATGGTGCTTGTGCTCGTGAATGAGTGACAGCGATCGGCTGCTGGCGTTTATGCGAGTGGGGAATCCTCGTGGCGTGCCGAGGGCGACATGCAGGTTTTTCGACTATGACTGCCTTCCATGGCACACCTCCTTAAGGCCGGGCGCAGGGCGCGCTCCAGGCACCTTGTACCCGTTTCAATCCGCCCGTATTTTTGACGAGGGGGTTTACCGTGTCAACCCCATGCAAGCTTTCTTCATTTTGCGTCACCGTCGCCGGCGAACGGTTGATTTTCGCCTGTAAACGGTAGTTAAGTTCAGATTAAATCAAATAGTATCAAGAATGGTCAAACTTGATTAACAGCAAAACCACAAGGTAGATGGCCATTTGCAGTGAAAAACTCTGACACAATGAGAAAAAGAATGAAAAATATTGATTGAAAATGAACTTACGTGGCAGTAATCTACATGTCACAGGGTAAGCCCCGGCGCGCAGGCGGCGGCCCTTATCGAATTACGGATATAGATCAGGTGCTCGAACGAGCAGAAACGATTAAGGACGAAGGTAAAGGACGTAGAAGCATGAAGCTTGCAACTCGTATCAACTCCTATTTTCGCGATGGCGACAAGAATCTTGATCGCGTGTTCGCGGAGTTCCAGAGCGTGGGCCTCACGCACGTCGACCTCAACTACCCCGAGCACTGCACAGGTGTCACGGCGGAGGACATGGCCGCCAAGCTCGCAGCTCACGAACTGCAGCTGAACGGCTGCGCGCTGCGCTTCCGCAACGCGTTCCTCAACGGTGACCTGGGCAATGCCGATGATGCCCTTGCCGCGGAAGCCCTTGAGCTCTGCTACGAGGCGTGCGACTACTGCCGCACTGCCGGTGGCAACACGGTGACCATCTGGCTCGGCCACGACGGTTTCGACTACAGCTTCCAGATCGCCTATGCTCGCGTCTTCGACCAGCTCGTAGCCGCATTCCAGAAGGTCTGCGATTATGCGCCCGACCTCAAGATCTCGATCGAGTACAAACCCTACGAGGAGCGCGCGTACGCGTTCATCGACTCCATGGGCATGACCGGCATGATCCTCAACGCTGCAGACCGCCCGAACCTGGGCGTCACGCTGGACTACTGCCACATGCTCATGAAGCACGAGAACCCCGCCATGGCCGTCGACCTGTTCGGCCGCGAGGGCAAGCTCTACGGCATTCACCTAAACGACGGCAACGGTCGCTTCGATGATGGCCTTATGATTGGTACGTCCACGCCGGTGAAGACCCTCGAGTTCCTCTACTACGTGAAGAAGCACGGGTACGACAGCGCGATCTACTTCGACACGTTCCCGGTCATCGAACCCGCTGCCGGCGAGGCTACGCAGAACGACCAGATGATTCATCTGCTCAACGATGCAATCGAGACCGTAGGCATGGAGAAGATCCAATCCGTTATCGATGCAAACGACGCGATTAAGGCAGCCGAGCTTGTCCGCGAGCTCTTCTGCGCAATGGGGAGGTAACCAATGAAACGCGACTGGAACGCGATGGCTCAGGGGATTCTGGACGCCGTCGGTGGTCCCGAGAACATCTCGGGCATGACGCACTGCGCGACGCGCCTGCGCCTCAATCTCAAGGACGACGCGGCTTGTGACGACGCTGCGGTCAAGGAAGTCGAAGGCGTTGTGAACACGCTGAACAAGGCTGGTCAGTATCAGGTTCTCATCGGCACTGAGGTCCCGAAGCTGTACGAGAAGTTTGAGCCGCTGGTCAAGGGCTCGGGCGTGGAGATCTCCGCTGCTACCAAGGACGAGGGCGAGAGCATCGTCAGCCAGATCTTCTCTGCGATCTCCGGCATCTTTGCCCCGCTGCTGCCCGCCATGGCCGGCTCCGGTATCCTGCGCGGCTTCGTCATCCTGGCTGCCCAGCTCGGCATCATCGCCGAGGGTACGGGTACCTACACCATCCTGTACACCCTGGCCATGAGCGTGTTCTACTTCCTGCCCGTGCTGCTCGGCTTCTCGGCCGGTAAGCGCTTCGGCGCGAGCCCGTACCTGTCGGCGCTGCTCGGCGCGTGCCTGCTCTACCCGGACTTCATCACCCTCATGGGCGACGCGGGCAACGGCGCCATGACGGATTTCTTCGGCATCCCCGTTGTTCTCATGAGCTACAACTCCACGGTTATCCCCGCCATCCTGTCCGTCTGGGTCTACTCGTTCCTGTACAAGTGGCTCGATGAGCACGTCTCCGAGATGCTCAAGCTCGTCGTGCTGCCCGCCATCTCCCTGATCGTTATGGTTCCGCTCACGATGCTCGTCATCGGTCCCCTGGGCGTCTACGCCGGCGAGGGTATCGCCTTCGTGGTCAACTGGCTGATCGAGCGCAGCTCCTTGCTTGCCGGCGTGCTGGTTGGCGGCGGCTGGTCCGTGCTCGTGTCCATGGGTATCCACTGGGCCGTGAACCCCATTATGATCAACAACATCGCCCAGAACGGCTTCGACTACATCTGCCCCTTCACCTTCGCCTGCAACTTCGCCGTTATCGGCTGCGCCTTCGGCGTGTTCCTCAAGGCCCGCGACCAGAAGCTCAAGAGCTTTGCCATGACCGGCGTCGTGTCGATCGCCCTGTCCGCCATCATCGAGCCCACGCTGTTCGGCATGCTCGTGAAGAACAAGAAGGTCTGGCTTGCGCAGATCATCGGTGGTGCCGTCGGCGGTGCGTTCCTCGGCATCATGAAGGTCGTCACGACTGCCTTCACCTTCGGTTCCGTTACCACGTTCCCGGCTTTCGTGAGCTCCGACCCCATGAACTTCGCTTGGGCCATGGCCGGCATGCTCATCTCTGCCGTCGTGGCCGGCGTCCTCGCCTTCATCTTCACCGGCAAGGAGGACCAGCTTGCCTAAGAGCTTGAGGTGCGCTTCCCTTGGGTGCTGTCTCACTTGAGGCGCGGTGCCTCGCCCGGGGCTCGTTATCCTTGCTCAAGGAGCGTCGCCCTTACGTGAGGACGTCAACCTCGTTCAAATTGTGAACGAGCGGGTTGGTCAATCGATTAAAACGGCCGTTATCGTTGCGGATGGCGGCCGTTTTTCTGCTCGTGCGTTACACTTCTCGAAAAGAAATGAACGAGCGTGAAGCAAAGTGGTTTGGAGAGGTTCCCGATATGATCCCGTATGAGCGCCAGGAGCGAATTGTAGAGTGCCTGCAGAAGTCGGGCCTTGTGAGGATTTCTGAGCTGCAGGAGGAGCTGCCGGGCGTTTCTATTTCGACGCTGCGCCGCGACCTCAAGGAGCTGGAGGCGCTCGGCAAGGTTGAGCACCTTTCGGGCGGCGCGGTGAAGTTGGTCTCGGCCGTTCACGAGGTGAGTATCTCGACGCGCTCGGGTTTGCATGGGAACGAGAAGGATCAGATTGCCCAGGTCGCCCTGCGTCTGGTTGAGGACGGGGACACGCTCTATCTGGACTCCGGTTCAACCTGCACGGCCCTGCTGCGCCTGCTGCTCGACCGCGACGTGACGATCTACACGACGGACGCCTCGGCGTGCCTGATTAAGAGCGAGACGCGCGCCCAGCTCATCGTAGTGGGTGGCGAGTTCAACCACGTGAACTCCTCGTTTTGCGGCTCCATGACCGAGTCGATCCTGCGCGATCTGTACTTTGACAAGGCGTTCATCGGGACCAACGCGATTGACGAAGACCGGGGCATCATGACGCCCTCGTATGTGGAGGCAACGAAGAAGCGCATCGTGCGCGAGAACTCGAATAAGGTGTACGTGCTGTGCGACAGCTCGAAGTTTCATAAGTTCTCAAATGTTCGGGCTTTTGGGTTTGATGGCGTGGCGATCATCGCGGAATCCTATGACGAGAAGATCGCCCAACATGCGCGCCTGATCACGCCGGAGGCGTAGGGTTCAAGGCCCACGCCCGTGCGAGCACGGCCCATGGTGGCCAGCTGAATGGCGGGGCCTCTTTCTAGGGAACACAACGGCTTTTCGCCGTACGGAATCCGTATGACGCCAGCTAGATAGACAAATATGACAACGTTGTGAATCTAGAGAAACCTGTAGGTTAACAACGTGGTTAAACGATTAATCAGCCAGACTTTAGATACAGGTTAAACGATTAATTATCAACGAGTAGATAACCAATGAGCAGATAAGGAGTTCACCATGTTGCTCTGCCCCAGCCTCATGTGCGCCGACTACGGCAACCTGCGTGCGACCGTCGAGGAGCTCGACGCCGCCGGCATTGATATCTTCCATTGCGACGTGATGGACGGCAGTTTCGTTCCCAACTTCGCCATGGGCCTCGAGGACATTAAGGCCGTGCGTGCTGCTACTAACAAGCTCGTCGACGTGCACCTTATGGTCGAGAACCCCGCCAGCAAGGTGGAGCTTTTTTGCCGCCGCGGGCGCGGACATCATCTACATCCACCCGGAGTCCGAGCGCTACGTGGTCAAGACCCTCGCCGCGATCAAGTCTCTTGGCAAGAGCGCCGGTATTGCCGTGAACCCCGACACCTCGATTTCCGAGGTTGAGGAGATGCTGAACCTCTGCGACTACGTGATGGTCATGACGGTGAATCCGGGTTTTGCCGGCCAGAGCTTTATCGAGTTCACGAACGACAAGGTACGTCGCCTTGCCGCTCTTAAGGAACGTTTCGGCTTTGAGCTCATGATCGACGGCGCCTGCTCGCCCGAGCGCGTGCGCGACCTGTCCGCTATCGGCGCGGACGGCTTCATCTTGGGTACCAGTGCGCTGTTTGGCAAGGACGCCGGTTACGAGGAGTGCCTGCGCCGTCTGCGCGCCGGCGAGGTGTATTAGACGCGAAAAGGCAAATTAGGACGAAATAAGCGCGCGACACGCGCGAGCGGATTTGGAAAGGGGTCTCTTATGAAGATCGGTATTGGAAACGACCACGTTGCGGTTGAGTACAAGGAAGCCATTGCGGCTTATATCCAGGAGAAGTACGGCTATGAGGTCGTGAACTTCGGCACGGACAGCACCGAGCGCTTTGACTATCCCATCGCGGGTGAGGCCGTGGCGAACGCGGTCGTGGCCGGGGAAGTCGATCGCGGTATCGTGATCTGCGGCACGGGAGTGGGCATTTCGCTTGCCGCGAACAAGGTGCGCGGTATCCGTTGCTGCACCTGCTCTGAGCCGTATTCCGCTCGCTTGTCACGCGAGCACAACAACACCAACATGCTCGCATTTGGTGCTCGCGTGGTAGGCATCGAGCTGGCCAAGATGATCGTCGACGCCTGGCTCACCGGCGAGTTCGAGGGCGGCCGTCACCAGCGCCGCATCGATATGATTCGCCAGATCGAGGCTCGTCAGCTCGTGCGTGCGGAGGAGGCACGCGGCTGGTAGTGGAAAAGCCCGTCACCCGTGTGGTGGCGGGCTTTTTGCATATCGCGCGTGGGATAGAGCGCATGCGAGAGGAAAGCTCGGCTGCTTCGGACGGTGTTGGAGGGGGTGCCTGAGAAGACCGAGATCATGCACATCGCCTAACTGTGGTTTCTTCCATTGTCATCCATCCGCTACTCAGCAGGTCGTCCCTAAACCGTCCGAAACAGCCGAGTTTTGGAAACCGACTCCCTCGGGGGATAGGCTGAGCATCACGTTGGGACCATTTACCACCCGCGGTCTAACTGCTCGCGCGCTGCACGAGCTTGACAGGGACAAGCGTCTCCATCTCGGGTTTCTCGCCGCGCAGCAGGGCGAGCAGGGCCTGACATCCCTCGTGCGCGAGGCGCTCGGGGAAGCGGCGAATGGTGCTGATCTGCGGCGTCGGGATCTGCGCGTACACGGAATCGTCGAAACCGATGAGGCGGACGTCCTCGGGTACGCGCTTGCCGGCCGCAACGAGCGCCCGCAGCGCACCCACGGCAGCGTGGTCGCTATGGGCAAAGATGCCGTCGACGGGGCAACCCGTGGAGAGGAAGTCGGTCACGAGTTCCTCAGACTCGATGATGCTCGGCTGCTTGCCCGAGACAAACAGCTGGTAGTCGCGGCACAGCGGCATCCCATGCGCGGCAAGCGCCCGCTCGTAGCCCATCTGACGCTCGTTTCCGGGGTAGTTGGCCGTAAAACTCGAGATGCTCAGGATGTTCTTGCAGCCGCGCTCGATGAGGTGCTCGGTTGCCATGTAGCCGCCGCCGATGTTGTCGGAACCCACGTGCGGGAAACCGAGGTCGTTTTCGGGCGCGCGGTCGATGCAGACCACGGGAATGCCGTGGGGGACAAATTCGCCGTCGAGCCTGCGCAGGCCGGAGATGCAGATGATGCCATCGGCTTGTTTGCTCGCAAGCGTGCGGAAGTAATCGCGCTCGCGGGCGGGGTCGTTGGCGCTGTTGCAGACAAAGACCGAGTAGTCCTCGGTGGCGAGCTCGCGTTCCACATGCAGGGCGATCTTGGAAAAGAAGTCGTTCGAGATGTCCGGCACGATCATGCCGATGGTCCGGGACTGGGCCATGCGGAGGCTCTTCGCCGCCATATTCGTGACGTAGCCGTATTCCTCGACGGCGGCTTCAACACGCTCGCGGGTGTCTTCGGAAAAACGGCCACTGCCGTTGATGACGTGGGAGACCGTGGCGACGGATACGCCGGCCGCTGCGGCAATCTGGCGCATGGACGAGCGCTTGCCGGGTGTGGGCATGGGGCCTCCTGCTGTTTGCGAGTGGTTAACAGGTTAACTGAGATTGTAGCGCATGCGCGATGCCGCGATGGACTCCATGTGCCCAGCCTATAAACTACGCCGCTGAACAGGCAATATTATCCATATGTAGGACCTGAGTAACAAAACGCCGCCGTTTGCTCGACGGTATGGGACCGCTTGTCGCCAGCGGATATAAGGGCTCTCAGTCCAATGTGGATAAACGTTTAACCTACAAAACGTCAAAACATCGGCGCTCAATACGTCAAACACGAACCCTCAACGGGGGAGTGGCGTCGAGAGCGCTATGGAGGTGTGCAGAGAACGGTTAATAACACTCCGGAGAGCGATCACATAGAAGGGTTGATTTCCGATCTCAGCCGAACACATTGAGCAAATAGGCCGTTCCCGCACCTAGCCGAACGCCCCCGCTGCCCCTCCCGGGGCCCGGGGGCGCCGTTTTCCCAGTTGAAGGAACGGTGGAGATG
>ENA-OQKC01000023-OQKC01000023.1-human-gut-metagenome-genome-assembly--contig:-NODE-23-length-51764-cov-4.806670_pt1 | contig 51764 bp, 40 predicted proteins | sample MGYA00242774_ERZ504790 | MGnify/ENA primary metagenome ERZ504790 (study PRJEB26092, sample SAMD00036419) | human gut metagenome | host: Homo sapiens | study: EMG produced TPA metagenomics assembly of...
ACACTCGGGCACTTGGAACGGGGGAAACGGCGGTCGACGAAACTGGAGAGGAGGTATTACGAGCTCCTGTGCGAATTGGAGAGAGCGCTCCCGCAAACTGCCTCTTGACAACTTATAGGAGCGTCGGCTTGTCCAGATCCTCGATGGACCAGCCAGAGCCCAGACGCAGCGGGTCCATCTCGGGGCTGATGGTGCGAAACTTGCCGGAACGCGGCTGCAGCTTGGCAACCAGGTCGGCTGCCTCCTGCTGAATCTGTGCCTTGGTCTTCTCGTCCATGATGCTCTCCTCTTTTGATTTGAACGGTTGTACCAATCGTTGGTTAATGAATCAGGTGTAAATGGGTACCGAGCGATGCCCTCGGCAAAAGATGCTTAGCTACGCGAACTAGACGAAGAACGAAATCACCAGGGCGCAGGCAAGACCCGAAAGGCCGATGAGCGTCTCCATAATGGTCCAGGACTTGAGGGTGGTTTTCTCGTCAATCTCCAGGAACGAGGAGCACATCCAAAAACCGGCATCGTTGACGTGCGAGAGGGCCGTGGCACCGCCGCAGATAGCAAGACAGATGGAGGCACGCATGAGCACCGAAGCGCCGGCGACCGCGGGCATGGCGGCCATAATGCCCGATGCCATGGTCATAGCGACGATGGAGCTGCCAACAGAGGCACGCACCATGACGGCAATCAAAAAGGCAACGACCACCAAAGGCAGCGGTGAAGCCTCGAGCATGGGCCCAATAACCTGGCCCAAGCCGCAGTCCTGCAGCATCCAGCGAATGACGCCGCCGCAAGCGATAACCAGCAAGATCATGCCGACGGGCTTAAGAGAGCGGTCGAGCAAGGCCTTGAGCTCGGCGCCGGAGTAGCCGCGGCGCGCGCCCAGCAGATACATCGCGACGAGCGTGGCGAGCGTCAAAGCGACGAACGGCTTGCCCAGGAAGGCGAGAATCGAGGCGAGCTCGGCGGGCATGGGGATATAAGAGGACAACGTGCCCAGCAAAATCAGACAAAGCGGCGTGAGCACGATCGCGAGTACCATGCCAAAGGAGGGAAGCTCCTTGTCGTCACTCGCCCCCTCGGCGGAAGTGAAATGCTCGGGAACGTCCGTAAAAATGCGACCGCCCACGTTGCGACCCCAGATGACGCCGGCGATCGCCATGGCGATGAAGGCGGTAGGGATACCGACGAGAATCATGGTGCCCAGGTCGACACCGAGCGTGCCGGCGACCAGAACCGAACCGGCCGATGGCGGCACAAACGCATAACCAGCGGCAAGTCCTGCGAGCAGCGCGATGCCGTAGTAGAGCGTCGACTTTTTGGTCTGCGATGCCACGCTAAACGCAAGCGGAATCAAAACGACTACGCCCGCCTCAAAGAACACCGTAGTGCCGATAACCAGACCGGTAATGCCCAGCGCCCAGCTGGAATGACCCTGCCCAAAGGTATCGATGAAGGTCTGGGCGATCTTCTTGGCGCCGCCGCTCTCCTCAAGAATCTGGCCAAACATCGAGCCGAGGCCAATGAGCAGGGCGATGTTTTGCAGCGTGGTTCCCACGCCCTTGGTGACAGTGTCCGCCACCAGGTCGAGCGGCATACCGGCGCCGATGCCGATCGCGAGCGCCGAGACCATCATCGAAAGCACAGGATGCAGCTTGAACTTAATGATGAGCGCAAGCAGCAGCGCGATGCCCACGATAGCGGCGATGACCAGCCTGGTGGGGTCGGCCATAAACGTTGGGTCTGACATCTTTCCTCCAATTCATCAGACCTTTTGAATTCGCCTTAGACTATAGCGTGTTCTCAATAGGTCTGATGTTTAAAAGGGAAACTTTTTCAAAATACATCTGATGTATTTCCTGAACGATCTGTTTTTGACGGTAAACGGCTACTTACAGCTCTCCATTGTCGGAGCGAACCACCGCGGCTTCTGTAAATGAGCTAGAATAGCTCTGATGAATTCTTTTGATATGAGGTGAAGCGTGGCACGAGCCGATTCGGGACTCCCCGAGCAGATAGCAGATAAAATCATTCAACTGATCCTGGATGAGCATCTTGAGCAAGGCGACCGCCTGCCCAAGGAGGCTGTGCTCGTCGAGCGCCTGGGTGCTGGCAGGAGCACCGTACGCGAAGCCATGAAGCTGCTGCAGTCGCGCAACATCGTGCGCATTAAGCAGGGCTCGGGCACCTATGTGGCATCAAACCCCGGCGTTGCCGACGACCCGCTGGGCTTTACCTTTATCGACGACAAGCAGCGTCTGGCGCGCGACCTACTCGAGGTGCGCTTTATGATCGAGCCGCAGATTGCACGCATGGCAGCCGAGCACGCAACCAACGACCAGGTCGTCTGTATCAAAGAGCTCTGCGACGAATCCGAGCGCCTGGCCGAGGCCGGTGAGGATTACTCCGCCGCCGACACCGCGTTCCACAATGCCATTGCCGAGAGCTCCGGAAACCTCGTCGTTCCCCGCCTAATGGGCGTGCTCAAGGCGTCTGTCCCCCTGTTTATTGACGTGACCGGCAAAAAGCTGGTTGAGGAGACCATCCGCACCCACCGTGGCGTGGCCGACGCCATCGCCGCGCGCAATCCCACCGCAGCGCACGATGCGATGTATTTGCATCTGGTGTACAACCGCAACATGATCGCAGAGGGCACGCAGGAACAGAGCGAATAAACGTCCGCGCGGCAAGGGCGAGATCACCGTTTACCTTTTAAAAGTGAACGTTCACCTGATTTTAGGAGAATCTGATTTTTAAATCCTCCTCTTCTCCTATACTGACCTTGTATGAAAAGCAAGACTTATATAGATGAACGTTTCTTTTGAAAGGATCGCTATGTCTGATCTTATGGACAGCTTCCGTCTGGACGGCAAGGTCACACTGGTAACCGGCGCCACCTATGGCATTGGCATGGCCATCGCCGAGGCGCTCGGAGAGGCCGGCGCCAAGATCGCCTTTAACGCACGTCACGCCGACAAGGTAGCCGAGGCCGAGAAGCACTACCGCGAGCTGGGCTTTGAGGCTCATGGTTACGTGGCAGACGTCACCGACGAGGCCGTCGTCGCCGAGCTCATCGCCAAGATCGAGACCGACTTTGGCACCACGCCCGACATCCTGGTCAACAACGCTGGCGTCATCCAGCGCACCCCGATGCTCGACATGAGCGCCGAGGACTTCCGCCGCGTCGTCGATATTGACCTCAACGCACCGTTTATCGTGTCCAAGGCCTGCCTGCCCGGCATGATCGCCAAGGGCCATGGCAAGATCATCAACATCTGCTCGATGATGAGCGAGCTGGGCCGCGAGACCATCGCCGGCTATGCCGCGGCCAAGGGCGGACTCAAGATGCTCACCAAGAACATCTGCTCGGAGTTTGGCGAGGCCAATATCCAGTGCAACGGCATTGGACCCGGCTACATCGCCACGCCGCAGACCGCACCGCTGCGCGAGACGCAGCCCGACGGCAGCCGCCACCCGTTTGACCAGTTCATCATTGCCAAGACGCCGGCCGCCCGTTGGGGCACGCCCGAGGATCTGAAGGGCCCCGCCGTGTTCTTGGCTTCCGACGCGTCGAACTTCGTCAACGGCCACATCCTCTACGTCGACGGTGGAATCCTCGCATACATTGGAAAGCAGCCTCAATAAGCGTCGCCGCAACTGCCCATATCAGGTTTCATCCACTCGTTTTTCATTTGAGTTGCGGTGAGATAAGGATTGGTTTTTGCTTCTATCAGGCAAAACAGTCCGTATTTCACCGCAAGTTAGAAATAGAAAGGTAATTCGCAATGAAGATCGCTCTGATCAATGAGAACTCTCAGAACTCCAAGAACCCTATGATTGAGGCTGCCCTTAAGAAGGTTGTCGAGCCCATGGGCCACACTGTCTTTAACTATGGCATGTATGCCGATGCCGACTCCAAGCCCCTCACCTACGTGCAGAACGGCATCCTTGCCGCCGTGCTGCTCAACTCCGGCGCTGCCGACTACGTCGTGACCGGCTGCGGCACCGGCGAGGGCGCCATGCTCGCCTGCAACTCCTTCCCCGGTGTGCTGTGTGGCCACGTTGCCGACCCGCTCGACGCCTACACCTTTGCCCAGGTCAACGATGGCAACGCCGTCGCCATGCCCTTCGCCCTCAAGAACGGCTGGGGCCAGGAGCTCAACCTTGAGTACACCTTCGAGAAGCTCTTTGGCTTTGGTTCGGGAAACGGCTACCCCGCCGAGCGCGTTGAGCCCGAGCAGCGCAACAAGAAGATCCTCGACGGCGTGCGCGCTGTGACCATGCGCCCGCTCGTCGACGTCCTGGGCGAGATCGATCAGGACCTGGTGAAGGGCGCACTTGCCGGCGAGCACTTCCAGGAGTACTTCTTTGCCAACGCAACCGACGAGGCCATCATCGCCAAGGTCAAGGAGATTCTGGACCTCTAATCGCATGACTCATTGCAGCTGACGCAAGCGGCGGTCGTCCCATGTACGGGACGACCGCCGCTTTTTGCTATCTACCGACTGACGCCGCGGGGATAGGCCTCACATGCACCAAGGGGTTGACTAGAGCTCGCAAGCAACCTTGTAGCCATCGCCGATGGCGTCGCGGATGTTGCCGCACTTGTTGGCATCGCCCAACACGTGGGTGGTAACGCCGGCTGCAGCAAGGTCGTCGGCCAACTTGGTATTGGGACGATAGCCCATGGCAAGTACCAGCGTATCGGCATCGGCGATGGTGTGGATCTCGCCGTCCTTTTCGTAGCTGATGGCATCCTCGGTAATCTCGGTCACCTTGGCCTCGGTCAGCACGTGAACGCCCTTGGAGAGCATGCGCGTGATGAGCACCGCGCGACCGGCGCCGCCCTCGTTGGCGGCGAGCGTCTTGGTCATCTCGATGACGGTGACGTCGCGATTGGCCGGCGACAGATCGTTGACCAACGGGGCCAGGTAGTCGGCCGTCTCGCAACCGACGGTGCCGCCGCCCACAATGACAATCTTCTTGCCCGGGAAAGCCTTACCACCAAGCAGGTCGTCAGCCGTCATAACCTGCTTAAAGCCCTGCATGAAGGCCGGGGCGATGGGCTCGGCGCCATAGGCCAGGACGACCTCGTAGCCGGCGTAGTCACGCTGAATGTCCTCGGCAGTAAGCTCGGTGCCAAATACGCACTTCACGCCGACCTCGGCCAGGCGACGGTACTGATACTTGATCACGCGGGTGAGTTCCTGCTTTGCCGGCGGAACGGCCGCGATGCGCATCTCGCCACCCGGCTCGTCCTGCTTATCCACGAGCACTACGTTGTGGCCGCGCTTGGCAGCAATGTAGGCTGCCTCCATGCCCGCAGGACCAGCGCCCACAACCAGCACGTTCTTAGCCTCGGCGGCAGGCTCGTAGCCGGCCTCGTCGCGCTCAACATCGGGATTGACGGTGCAGGAGATGCGCTTGCCAAACATAATGCCGTTCAGGCAGCGCAGGCAGCCGATGCAGGGGCGGATGTCGTCGGCGTTGCCGGCAGCGGCCTTATTGCAGAACTCGGCATCGCACAGATTGGCGCGGCCCATCATGCAGATGTCAGCAGCGCCGTCCTCGATCAGCTCCTCGGCGATCCAGGCCTCGTTGATGCGGCCGACGGTGGCGACAGGAATGTTGACGTGCTTTTTGATCTCGCGCGAGCAGGCAGCGTGCGAGGCCTGCTGCGTGCCGGCGGCAGGAATCGCGGAACCGCGCTTGATGGTGGTGCCGCCCGACACATGAATCATGTCGACGCCGGCCTTCTCCAGGCGACGCGAGACGTAGATCATGTCGTTGAGGGTCAGACCGCCGATCGGTGTACTCATCGCCCGAGATGCGAACGTCGATGATAAAGTCCTTGCCGCAGCGCTCGCGAATCTCGGCGATGACCTCGAGCAAAAAGCGCATGCGGGCGTCGAGCGAGCCGCCGTACTCATCGGTACGCTTGTTATAGAGCGGGGTCAAGAAACCGCCGAGCATGCCGTGGGCGTGCGCCGCATGGACCTCGACGCCATCGACACCGGCCTTCTGCATACGCACGGCAGCGTCGCCAAACTGATGCGTGAGCTCGTGAATCTCGTCGACCGTGATGGGGCGCGGTGCCTCGCGGGCGTAAGACGGGCCCACAAAGGACGGAGCGATCAGGCGAGGCGTGCCCGGAATGTTAAAGGCCATGTAGGCGGGGTGGAAGAGCTGCGGCATAATCTTGCAGCCGTACTCGTGGACGGCCGCGGCGAGCTTTTCCCAGCCGGGGATAAACGTGTCGTCGTAGCAGCACATGTCACCCGGCAGATAGGTATAGGTAGGCTCGACCGTCACGACCTCGGTGATGATAAGGCCAACGCCGCCCTTGGCGCGGGCACGGTAATGATCGACCAAGTCGTCGGTCACATAGCCATGATCGGCCAGGTTCGTGGACACCGGCGGCATAAAGACGCGGTTCTTGACCTCGGTCGTACCGACCTTGATCGGGCTAAAGAGCATCGGATAGGCGGAAGACTCCATACAGGGTTCCTTTCGTTTAAGCCGCTCGGCGGCAGTTGCTAACACACCTATCGTATCAGCAACCGTCGCATTCGCACTCGCTCGCACTCTCCACCTTCAATCCCGACCCTCACAAAAAAGTTGCGGTGGAATACGGAGTAGATAAGGCCTTTGACAGCCAAAACAGTCCGTATTCCACTGCAACTGATGGGCGGGGTGGAATTAAGGGCTCAGATAGTCAGTCATGCCCTCATCCGCCACTCCCTCACCTACAGCGCGCCGTCCAGCATAAGGTTCACCTTGAGCACGTTGACCGTAGGCTCGCCGAAGACGCCCAGGAATCGGCCCTTGGTGCACTGGGCGATGATCTCGCGAACCTCGCCTTCGCTCTTGCCCGTGGCCTTCGCCAGGCGCGGTACCTGGTACTCGGCGGCATCGGGGGAGATCTCGGGGTCGAGCCCTGAGCCAGAACACGTCACCAGGTCGACGGGCACGGCGTCCATGCCGGCGTCGGGGTTGGAGGCGCGGATCTTCTTCACGCGCGCGTCCACAAGCTGCCGATACTCCTCACTCGCCGGGGATAGGTTGGACGGGGTACCATACGCCATGAGCTCGCCGTCTTCGCCTTTGACAATTGACACGTTCTGGATACGACCCCACATGTGGGCTTCGTCATCGAAGTTCTGGCCGATGAGCTCGGAACCCACAACCTTGCCGTCGACCGTAATGAGTGAACCGTTCGCCTGATACGGGAACGCAACCTGGGCGATGCCGGTCACGACGAGCGTATAGCCCAGGCCGCAGACAACGGTAAACAGCGCGAACACGCCCAGTGCGCGCGATGCAACACCTTTGAACATACAAACCTCCACTTACATAATGCCGCAGAACGCGAGCAGCATGTCGATGAGCTTGATAAATGCGAACGGGGCAACGATGCCGCCCAGACCCCATACGAGCAGGTTGTGGGTCAGCAGCTGTCCGGACGGTACCTCGCGGTACTTAACGCCCTTCAGCGCGGCCGGGATCAGCGCGACGATAACGAGCGCGTTATAGATGATGGCCGAAAGAACCGCGGACAGCGGGCTTGCCAGACCGAGGATGTTGAGCGCGCCAAGGCCCGGGTAGATCGGCGAGAACAGGGCCGGGATGATAGCAAAGTACTTCGCCATGTCGTTGGCGACCGAGAAGGTCGTAAGCGAACCGCGGGTCATGAGCAGCTGCTTGCCGATACACACGACCTCGATGAGCTTGGTGGGGCTGGAGTCGAGGTCGACCATGTTGCCGGCCTCCTTGGCAGCCTGGGTGCCCGTGTTCATGGCCACGGCAACATCCGCCTGCGCCAGCGCCGGCGCGTCGTTGGTGCCGTCGCCGGTCATGGCGACCAGGTGGCCCTCACGCTGGAACTCGCGGATCTTCTCGAGCTTGCCCTCAGGGGTGGCCTCGGCCAGGAAGTCGTCAACGCCGGCCTCGGCGGCGATTGCCGCGGCGGTGAGCGGGTTGTCGCCCGTCACCATGATGGTCTTGATGCCCATCTTGCGCAGGTCGGCGAACTTCTCCTTAACGCCGGACTTGATGATGTCCTTGAGGTACACAACGCCCAGCACGCGGCAATTCTTGGTCACGACCAGCGGGGTGCCGCCGGCCTTGGCGATGCGCTCGACGGCCTCGTCGCACTCCTGGGAGAACACGCCGCCGGCTGCCTCCACATAGGTGCGCACGGAATCGGCAGCGCCCTTGCGGATCTCATTGCCCTCGTAGTTCACACCGGACATGCGGGTCGCCGCGGTGAAGGGGATGAACTCCATACCCTTATCCTCGAGTGTGCGGCCGCGCAGACCGAACTGCTCCTTGGCGAGCACGGCGATGGAACGGCCTTCGGGGGTCTCGTCGGCCAGCGAGGAAAGCTGGGCGGCATCGGCCAGCTCCGCGGGATCGATGCCGTCGACCGGGATGAACTCGGCGGCTTGGCGGTTACCCAGGGGTGATGGGTGCCGGTCTTGTCGAGCATGAGGATGTCGACGTCGCCGGCGGCCTCGATGGCGCGGCCGGACATGGCCAGCACGTTGGCCTCGTTCAGACGGCTCATGCCGGCGATGCCGATGGCGGAAAGAAGGGCGCCGATGGTAGTAGGAGCCAGGCACACGAGCAGCGCCACGAGCGTGGTCACGGCCGTGGGGTTGTCCATGTCGTTAAGACCGACCGAGAAGCAGGAGTAACAATACAGGGCCAGCGTGACCAGGATAAAAACGATGGAGAGGGCCACCAGGAAGATCTCCAGAGCGATCTCGTTAGGGGTCTTCTTGCGCGCGGCACCCTCGACCATCGCGATCATCTTGTCCAGGAAGCTCTGGCCGGGCTCACTGGAGATCTTGACGATGATCCAGTCGGACAGCACCGTGGTACCGCCGGTAACGGCAGAGCGGTCGCCGCCGGCCTCGCGGACCACGGGGGCGGACTCGCCGGTGATGGCGGACTCGTCAACGGAAGCAGCGCCCTCGATGACGTCGCCGTCGCCGGGAATCTGCTCGCCGGCGCGTACGATCACCAGGTCGCCGCGCGTGAGCTCGGTGCCGGGAACGACGGTGAAGTGCTCCTTGTCCTCAACGGACTCGATGCGATGGGCCTCGACATCCTTCTTGGCCGCACGCAGGGAATCGGCCTGGGCTTTACCGCGGCCCTCGGCAAGCGCCTCGGCGAAGTTCGAGAACAGGTCGGTAAGCCACAGGATGACCGCGATGGCGACCACATAGTAGGTGGGCACACCCGCGTCCTGCACACCGAAAATGGAAGCGACGGCCAGGACGGAGGTCATGACGGCGGAAAGCCACACCAGGAACATGACCGGGTTTTGAATCTGGACGCGAGGATCCAGCTTGGCAAACGAGTCGCGGACCGCGCGGCCCATCATGTCTTTTTGCATAGCCATAAATCTGCGCCCTCCTTTACGCAATCATCTGGAAGAACTCGGCAACGGGGCCAAGCGCCAGGGCCGGGAAGAAGCTCAGGGCACCGATCAGCAGAACGATGAACACGAGCAGGAATACGAACATGCCGTTGGTGGTAGACAGGGTGCCGGCGCTCTCGGCGACCTTACCCTTCTTGGCCAGCGAGCCGGCGATAGCCAGCGTGCCGATGATGGGCATGAAGCGGGCGAATAGCATCTCGAGGCCGAGCATGACGTTGATCCAGGGAATGTTGCAGTTCATGCCTGCAAACGCCGAGCCGTTGTTGCCGCCGCATGAGGTGAAGGCATACAGCGCCTCGGAGAAGCCGTGCGCGCCACCATTGTTGAGCTGGTCGGCAAGACCGGGCACCATGCAGGCGATGGCCGAGCACACCAGAATGGCAAACGGAGTTGCCAAGCACAGGACAACTGCCCAGCGCATCTCGCCCGGCTCGATCTTCTTGCCCAGGAACTCAGGCGTGCGTCCGACCATGAGGCCGGCGATGAACACTGTGAGGATGGCGAAGCCGATCATGCCGTACAGGCCGCAGCCCACGCCGCCGAAGACGACCTCGCCCAGAGCAATCTGGAGCATCTGGACAAAACCGCCCAGCGGGGTGTAGGAGTCGTGCATGGAGTTAACCGAGCCGTTGGAAGCAGCCGTCGTGAAAGCGGACCAGGTAGAAGAGGAGGCGATACCGAAACGGCTCTCCTTGCCCTCCATGTTGCCGCCGGCCTGGCCGTCGGTCATCTCGATATTGACCGCTCCGCCATCGGCCAGCTGCGGGGTGCCCGCATGCTCGTTGACGGCGATGATGCCGGTGAAGATCACCAGCAGGATGAACATGGCGGCAAAGATGGCCTTGCCCTGCTTGGTGTTCTTGACGCCGATACCGAAGGCGAAGCAACAGGCGGCCGGGATCAGCAGCAGGCTGGTCATCTCGATGATGTTGGTGAAGGCACTGGAGTTCTCATACGGATGGGCGGAGTTCACGCCGAAGAAGCCGCCGCCGTTGGTGCCGGACTGCTTGATGGCGACCTGAGAAGCCGCGGGACCCTGGGGCAGGAACTGCTCGGTGACCACGCGCGCGCCCTCGACAACCTTGCCGTCGACCTTGACCGTGTCGCCCTCAATCTGGGCGCCGTCGATGACGCTCCAGCCGCCGTCTGCATTAGGCTGAACAGCGACGGGTTCTACGAGCTCAGCCTTCTGAGCCGGCTGGAAGTTGGAGATGACGCCACCGGCAGCCAGGCAGATGCCGAACACGAGGTTCAGCGGGATGAGCACATACAGGACGGTGCGGGTGAGGTCGACCCAGAAGGAACCCAGACCCTGCTCCTTGACCTGACGGAAGCCGCGGATCAGCGCGAACATGACCGCGATACCGGTGCCAGCGGAAACGAAGTTCTGCACAGTGAGACCCATGAACTGCACAAGGTAGGACAGGGTGGTCTCACCGGAGTAGGACTGCCAGTTGGTGTTGGTTATGAAGGAAGCAGCCGTATTGAACGACAGGTCCCATGACACACCCGGCAGGTGCTGGGGATTGCCTGGCAAGAAGGACTGAAGCGCCTGGAGTGCCACAAGAGTCACGAGGCCGATCCCCGAAAAGACCAGCACGCTCGCCAGATAGCGCCTACACCCCATCTGTTCTGCCGCGTCGATGCGAAGCAGACGATAGACGCCACGCTCCACAGGAGCAATCACAGGCGACAGGAACGTATGCTCACCATCCATGATATGGGCCATGAACCGACCGAGCGGAACGGCCAGGACGACGAGTACGGCAAAGTACAAGATGTACTGAATCGCAGCGTCCATAGTTTACGAATCACTCCTCATCAGAATGTAGATGTAATAGATAAGAAGTCCAATGCAGACGACTCCGATGATGGGAATGAGGATGTCCATTTACCGCCCCTTTCACACGCGGTCCGATGTCTCGGACGCCTGCCCTCGCAAGCGTCTGGGGACAGTAAACGCTTCTAGGGATTAAAGAGGCGTGAGGGCCGGGGCTCACGTCCTTAAGATGCCGTAAAGATGCAGGTAGAAAGCACTATTGCAGCTGCAGTGCGCCTATACTCGACCTCGCGAGCATACAGTGGTGTCTTCACCGCGTATGCACGCATGGACAACGCTTCAGAAAGGCTACGCTATGCAGCGCGACGCATCGGACACTCGCGTCAATCCAGACCTCATCCTCAAGGCAATTGAGAAAGACGGGGTCGCCGATGACACTCGAACCAGCCGGGGACACCTCAAAATTTTCTTTGGCTACGCTGCTGGCACAGGCAAAACCTATGCGATGCTTCAAGCCGCCCACGCCGCCAAGCGGCGAGGTGTCGACGTCGTCGCGGGATACATCGAGCCGCACGAACGTCCGGCAACTGCCCATCTTGCACAAGGGCTTGAGAACGTGCCCTGTAAACTCATCGAGCACAACGGCATTGCGCTCAGCGAGTTCGATCTAGATGCGGCTATCGAACGCGCCCCTCAGCTCATCCTTGTCGACGAGCTCGCCCATACGAATGCGCCGGGGTCTCGCCACGACAAACGCTATCAAGACGTCGAGGAACTTCTACATGCGGGCATCGACGTCTATACGACCGTGAACGTTCAGCATATCGAGAGCCTAAACGACATGGTTGCATCCATCACCGGCGTTGTCGTGAGCGAACGAATCCCCGACCGTATCTTCGATGATGCCGACCAGGTCGAGCTCGTCGACATAGAGCCCGAAGACCTACTTGAGCGCCTTCGCGCCGGCCTCGTCTACCGTCCCGCACAAGCCGACCGAGCGCAACAGCATTTTTTTACCGTCGAGAACCTCACCGCACTCCGAGAAATCGCGCTGCGCCGCTGCGCCGATCGCACCGGTCACCTCACAGACGCCGCACGCGTGCTGGGAAACCGTGACTACTACACCAGGGAGCGTATCTTAGTCTGTGTCTCCCCGGCGCCGACCAATCCCCGCATCGTCCGTGCCGCCGCACGCATGGCGAAAGCGTTTCGCAGCGAGCTCGTCGCCCTGTTCGTAGAGAGCCCGCGCACGCAAGCCATGAGCGATGATGAGCGCACCAAGCTTGCAGCCAATATCGCCCTAGCCGAGCAGCTCGGAGCACATATGGAAACCGTCTATGGCGACGACATCGCGTTTCAGATCTCCGAGTTCGCGCGCCTGTCGGGTATTTCGAAGATCGTCATGGGGCGCACGGGCGAGCGCAGCAGCGTCCGTCAGGCCCTCTTCGGCCGCAAATCTCTCGTAGAACAGCTCATAACATTCGCCCCGAACCTCGACATTTACATCATTCCAGACCAGTCGACTCCGCCCTCCCGGTCCAAAGGACGCCGCCGTGCACTCGCCCTGCAGCCGCCCAGCAGCCGAAACGTGCTTCGCACGCTGGCCCTCTCTCTTGTCGCCACGGCGATCGGCACGGCTTTCCGCCATCTGGGATTTGCCGATTCCAGCATCATATCCCTCTATATCCTCACGGCCCTGCTGACCGCCGTCACCACGACGGGGCGTATCTGCACGATCGTATCGAGCGTGCTCTCTGTAGTGCTTTACAACTTCTGCTTCGTCACGCCTCTGTTTTCGCTCGCCAGCTACGACCGAAGCTATCTGGTCACGTTCGGCATCATGTTCGCTACCGCTATGGTCGCCGGCGAGTTAACTGCGCGCATCGCCGACAACGCCCGTACCTCCGCCGAGACCGCATTCAAAACGCGCGTACTCCTCGAAACGAACCAGCTCTTGCAGCAAGCCCATAGCGCGGAGGAGTGCGCCCGCGTCGCCATGAACCAACTCATCAAACTGCTAAAACTCGACGTGGTCTTCTACACCGCCGAACACGGCACGCTCGGCAAGGCGCTCTATGAGTCCGCTGACACCGAAAACCGATCCGCGTCGCTGCTCACCGACTACGAGCGCGCCGTTGCAACCTGGACCTACACCAACAACAAGCGCGCGGGCGCAAGCACGCGGACCCTGCCTGAGGCGCGCTGTCTCTACCTCGCGGTTCGCACCGGCGACAAGGTATTCGGTGTTATCGGCATCGCCCTGGAGAGGCGCGAGATCGAAGCCTTCGAGCATTCGATCGTCCTATCTATCGTAGGTGAATGCGCCTTGGCGCTCGAAAGCGACCGGGCGGCGCAAGAGCGCGAAGAGGCTGCGGTCTTAGCGAAAAACGAGCAGCTGCGCGCCAACCTTTTGCGCTCCATCGGCCACGATTTGAGGACGCCCCTCACGGCTATATCCGGATCTGCGGCAATCCTTCGGAAGAGAGACGAGAAGCTCAGCCTCGAACAACGCTGCGATCTTGCCGATGCCATCTACGACGATTCCCTCTGGCTTATCGATACCGTGGAGAACCTCCTCGCCATCACACGCGTCGAGGACGGCACCATTCGCCTCAACTTAACATCCGAGCTCATCGACGAGGTCATCGAGGCCGCCCTCAGCCATGTCGCCCAAGCATCGCATGGACGTACCGTCACCATCGACCACACTGACGACATCCTGCTGGTACGCATCGACGCCCATCTCATCATGCAGGTGCTTACGAATCTCATCATGAACGCCTTCAAATACACGCCCGAGGACTCGACTGTCACCATCAGCGCACGTCGCGAGGGCGAGTTCATCGTGGTGGACGTCGCAGACGATGGGCCGGGTGTAGCAGACTGCGACAAGCCTCATATCTTTGAGCGCTTCTTCACCTCAAACAATACGCGGCCCGTGGATTCGCGTCGAAGCATCGGCCTTGGGCTGTCGCTCTGCCGCTCCATCGTGGAGGCGCATGGCGGCGTCATCGAAGTTCGCGACAACCACCCCCATGGGGCCGTCTTCCGTTTTACCCTGCCTGCCGAGGAGATCGAGATTCATGAATAATGCCGCTAAGCCACGTGTCCTCTTGGTCGAAGATGACCTGACCGTTCAAAACCTCGTTTCGACCGCGCTTGACCTTCACGGCTATGTCGTGAGCAAGGTTTGCAACGGCCAGGCCGCCATCATGGATGCGGTGTCGCACGGCCCCAGCCTCATCATGCTCGACCTCGGCCTTCCCGACATTGACGGTATCGAGGTCATCACGAAGATCCGAAGTTGGTCGGCAGTCCCCATTATCGTCATTTCGGCGCGCACCGAAGATTCCGACAAGATTGCAGCACTTGACGCAGGGGCAGACGACTACCTCACCAAGCCCTTTTCTGTGGATGAGTTGCTCGCGCGCGTCCGTGCGAATTTGAGGCGCTCCTCGATGGCGTCGAGCGAGTCGACAGAAGCGAGCACGTTTGACAACGGTCCGCTGCATATCGACTACGCCGCGGGATACGCGACGAAAGACGGACGCGAGCTCTCGCTCACCCCAACCGAGTACAAATTGCTCGTCCTTCTGGCGAAAAACGTCGACAAGGTGCTCACCCACACCTTCATCACCCGCGAGATATGGGGCACGAGCTGGGACAGCGATTTGGCGAGCCTGCGCGTGTTCATGCGCACCCTGCGCAAGAAGATCGAGGCAGACCCCTCTCACCCCAAGATGATTCAGACGCACATGGGTGTCGGGTACCGCATGCAGCGTCTCTAGCCCGCCCAACAAAAAGTTGCGGTGGAATACGGAGTAGATAAGGCCTTTGACAGCCAAAACAGTCCGTATTTCACCGCAACTGATGGATGGAATGTGTTAGAGGCCCAGGTAGCTGGTCATGCCTTCGACGGCGAGCTTGGCGCCTGCCACGGCATGAACCACCGTGAGCGGGCCGTTAACCACGTCGCCGGCAGCAAAGACGCCAGGCACCGTTGTCATGCCGTTCTCGTCGACCGAAAGCAGGCCACGATGGTCGGTCTCCAGGCCGCCCGTCGTAAGCACAAGCTTGTCTTTGGGCACCTGCGAAGCTGCAATCACAACTGTGTCGGCAGACGCATGGTCGAGCTCTTCCTCGTAGCCCACCACATTGTTGTCCTCGTCAAAGATAGCCGTCTCGAACACCGGACCGTTATCGTCGATGGCGCAGATCGCCTTGCCGCACACAATCTCGGCACCGTCAAGCTCGGTCAGCTCGACCTCGTCGTCGATGGCCGAGATATGGCGCGAGCGTGCATACACAGTGACCTTGCGAGCACCCGAACGCAGCGCCGTGCGGGCCACATCCATGGCCACATTACCGGCACCGATGACCGCCACGTTCTGCCCGATTGCCACGCTCGCGGGATCGACCAGGTAATCGATGCCAAACAGCACGTTGCCGCGCGACTCGCCGGGAATACCCAACTTTCGAGCTCGCCAGGTACCGGTACCGACAAAGACCGCGTCGTAGCCGTCACGTAGCAGGTCATCGATGTGCAGCGCGCCGCCGATGGTGGTCGAGGGGCGCACGCGCACGCCGAGCGAGCACATCACGTGACGGTACTTTTGCACGAGCGCACGGGGCAGGCGGAACTCGGGAATACCGTATTCCAGCACACCGCCGATCTCGGGGCGCTGTTCAAATACCGTGACGGCACAGCCCAGCTGGGCCATCTTAATGGCCACGGTAATACCGGCGGGACCGGAACCGACCACAGCAACCTGTTTGCCGCACGACGGCGCGGGCGTCCACTCCTTACGATCCAAATACGCTGTCGAGATATAGTTCTCGATGCTCGAGAAATGCACGGGTGTGCCCTTGCGGCCCTGGATGCAAGCACCCTCGCACTGGCCCGAATGGTTGCACACCATGGAGCAGACCGCGCTCATGGGATTGTTCTGGAACAGCAGCTCGCCCGCCTCTTCTAGACGGCGCTGTTTGAACAGGTCGATGACCTGCGGAATAGGCGTCTGAACCGGGCAGCCCTTAAGCTGACAGAACGCCCTTTTACAACCTAGGCAACGATTCGCCTCTTCGACAATGTGGATAGCCACGCAACTCCCCTTTTTAATGCAATCCAATGGGGGCGACGATCAAGACCCTTCACCGCCGCCCCCATACAGGTAATCTCAATCTGCCGACACAGCAAAAGCCAATGCTATAACTCGCGATGCGAAGCCCCGCAGCGAGCGGACATGTGCTCGAGTGTCGCCAGGCAGTCAGCCGCCGTCGCCGGCACACTGTTCTCGACCACGCAGGGAATCCCAGGGCAGGCGGCAGCCGCCCAGGCCACTACGGGCTCAAAGTCATAGCGGCCCGTCTCGCCCACGCCATGACACACCAGGCGTGAACCCGTACCGTCGCACCAACCGGCTTCGTCCTCGTTATCAACGACCTCAAAATCCTTGGCGTGCAGCACGCGGATCTTGCTGCCGCATAAGTAGAGCATGCGCGTGGTGATTTCCTGCGCTTCGTCAACGACGCTGGGGTGCAGCAGCGACACTGGGTCATAGATCACGCCGAGCGACGGGCTCGAGACGCGCTCCAGCACCTCACGGCAGCGATCTGGCGTGTTGACCGTCTCGTTCCAACCGGGCTCAATTAGTATTTGCCCACCAACGGCCTCGGCACGCTCGCAGACGCATGCGAGCCCGTCCATAAAAGCCTCGAGCGCCTCATCGGTCATGCGGTCGCCAGCAACGCGATTTTGCGCATTGGGACGACCGGTCTCGGTACCCACCGGGCAGCCGCCGAGCATCTGGGCAAAGTTCAGGCATGCCTCGTACTCGGCAAAATTATCCATGAGCTGTTGGCGATCGGGCGTCGCCAAATTCTTATAGCAGCCGAGCACGGCGACCGAAACGCCCGACTCATCGAGCACGGCACGCAAATGGTCGGCAAGCTCGCGAGTCAGGCCGCCTCGATCGATCCCCATCGATGCGTAGAGCACCTTGCTCGGCAGCTGAATGCACGAAAAGCCCAGCTCTCCCGCCATGCGAATACGTTCCTCGACGGTCCCCTGCGGAAGGTCGTGCAAACGTACGCCCGGAGTAATAGCCCCCACGTTATTCACATCCCTTATGAGCGTTGATGCCCGGGGTGTATCCACCAAACGGGTCCTCGATGGAGCACACGCCCGAGGGGGCGAGCGGATCGCGCTTACCGGCCAGCTTGTCGTGATGCATGGTCTCGATATAGGCAAGCACCAGCGGCGCCACACCCTTTGCATCATTTTTGACCACGGGCTCGCTCATGTAGTAATCAAACGTGCCCTCGCGGTGCGCGGTGTTGCCCAGGCCCGCAACCAGGCAGATGTTGTCGAGCGCCAGCTGCCCGTCATACTCGGACAGGCAGGTCTCGCAGATGCCGTCGCAGGCGCGACGGCCGTACTGGTAGTAACGCTCGCCCAGCACGCCCAGACGCACGCCCTTCATGATGGCATTGGCAAAGATGGCGCTGCCCGACTCCTCCAGGTAGTTGGGGGCGATATTGGGCAGGTTGATGACCTGGTGCCACATGCCGGTCTTCTCGTCCTGATACGGCAGCATGGCGTCGATCAGATCGTGGAACATCTTGCGGATCTCGTCCTTCTCGGCTGACATCGAAGGCGGCATAAGCTCCCAGGTGTCGATGAGCGCCATGGCAAACCAGCCCTCGGCGCGCAGCCAGAAGTTAGCCGAAAGACCGGTGACCGGGTCGCACCAGAACTGTTTGCGGCTCGCGTCGTAAGCGTGATAGTACAGACCGTTGAGGGGGTTGCGCATCAGGTCATGCACGACCTGGAACATATGGAAGCTGTCCGAGCAGGCACGACGGTTGTGGAAGCTCAGCTCGTACTGCATGTAGAACGGCTGTGCCATGTACATGCCATCGAGCCAAATCTGGTTGGGATAGACGGCCTTGTGCCAAAACACGCCCTCTTTGGTGCGCGGCTGGGTCTCGAGCTGGCGGTAGATGGTGTCCATGGCGGCACGGTACTTGGGCTTGCCCACCAGGTCATACAGCTTGTAGAGGGTCTTGCCCGCATTGACGTTATCGAGGTTGTACTCCTGCGGGTTGTAATGCTTGATGGTACCGTCGTCCTGGACAAAGAAATCGATGTAGTCATCGGCGAACGTCAGGTAGCGCTGCTCACCCGTAATCTCGTACAGCTCGATGAGCGCCTTGATCATGCAGCCGTCGATATAGTTCCAGGTGTTCTCCTTGCCGGCGCGAATCTTTTCGATATTCCAAGCCGGCGCCTGCGGCGTAGAGGTTTCGATCAACTGCTCGATATAACGGTCCAGGATTTGATTGCAACCCATTGCTGTCCCCTCTGACATAAACGATAGGTGAACGTTACCCCTAGTGTAACGCGAGCGGGGAATATAGGGTGAACGTTAACCCTATATTCCCCGCAAACGGCAGACTTTTAGCGGCAAACGGCGGTGAGACCCGCGGCGATGCGATGCGCCAGGCGCTCATAGCCGGCAGGACTGTAATGCAGACCGTCCGGCATATAGAGCTCGCGGTGCTCTGGCAAAAACGGGCTGATGCCACTTTGCGCATACAGGTCAATCACCGGAACGGAGTAGCGGTCGCAGACTTCGAGCATCGCCCGCACGTAGGCGACCTGCGTCAACCCCAGGTGATTGAGCTCATCGCTTGCCGGGATATCCTTCTCGTGCTTACCGCTCGTCTTGCACGGCGTCATAAACACGAGCTTTGCCTGAGGTGAGCGCGCCGTGATGGTTCGGATCAGATAATCGAGTGCACCATAGAACTCGTGCACGTCCGTGCTGCCCAGCTCTCCAAGCGGCACGTTGCGGCTAAAGTCGTTGACGCCGCCAAAGACGATGTAGATATCGGCCGCATCGTCGATACCGTCCAATCGCTCGACAAATGAATCGGTACGGTCGGCCTTGACGGCGATGCGCGAGCCCTTGATGCCAAAGTTCTCGATGGTTGCGCCGCCCAGTAGCGCGCCCAAGTGCGAGGTCCACGAAATGTCGTTGCCTCCCCCACTGCAGCCGTTATCGCCCCAGGTGGTCGAATCTCCAAAGCAGCAAATGGTCGATTCACTCAAACTCTTCGTTTCCATAATCTTCTCCTCATCCGCCCATCGACGGTCATACAGGAACGTACCGTTTATTCGCAGCATGCCGAGGGGCTATGCACGGGCGCATTCCGCAACGTGCGAATCGAGCCATTCGATATCCTCGGCAAGATGTGCCACGCCCAGATGATGTTCACCCGGACACACCTCGTGCCGCAGGCCATCTCTGCGACCCAGCAACTTGTAGGCATCGTGCACGATCTCGAGCTGCTCGCCAACATTTTTCAGCCCGCGCGAACCGTTCAGATGATCCTCTTCGCAGCTCTGCACTAACAACGGGCGCGGCGCAATAAGCGAGGCAATATCGCCCATGTCGAGTAAGCGCCAAAGTCCGGGTGTGTAGTTGCAGCTGCAATTGCCATTGAGATGCAGCAGCGAATCGTCGACACCGTACAGATAGCCCGAGACAAACGCCTTGCGCACACGCGGGTCGAGTGCGGCCAGGTACAACGTCATGTAGCCGCCACCCGAAAAACCAAAGCAACCCAGGTCATCCATGGCAATGTCGCCGCGCGCCTCTAGGTAATCGATCAGACGCATGTTATCCCAGGCGTTGAGGCCCGCAACCGTAAGACCCAGCGGCTCGGCCATACGTGCTTGATTCAGACACGTACCGCGCAGGTAGCTGTTCTCGTCATCGCCCTGACCCTTCCAGTCACGACGGTATCCCCAACCGCGCGCATCAGGGCAGACGGTCACGTAACCCATGCGTGCCAAACGCAGACCGTAGTCGTAATTGAACTTACGCACGGCATCATCGACAGCCGGCACGCCCGCAACACCGGCTACGCTTGCAGCACCCGCTCCCTGATGACCATGCGGGCAGATATAACAGCGTTTGAGTCCCCGCTCATCAAGCTTAGGATGAGACGGCTCCAACAGGTAGAACGGCATCCAAACATCACGCTCGACCTGCAACATCGCATGGGTGCGCACGATGCCGCCGGCAACCCGCACGCGGCTGAGCTCACGAATCTCAATCGGGACGCGGTCCATAAGCGAAAGGCCCAAAACATCGTACAGGCGAGTCCTGGTCGCAATCCTCCACGCCTCAAAGTCTGCAGGGGTCTTGCCCGCAAATGCCGCCGAGCGCCCTTCGCGCTTCAGTCGGGCGCGCAGCGCAGGCTCGTCTTCGCAGTACGTCTCGATGTGCACGGTACGGCCATTGGCAGATAGCCTAGTCGTCTCAACCGCATCACCGGTGCCTCCCTCGGGATCCCAGCCATCCGCACCGGCAAGCACCTGCTCGCGAGCGTACCCGGCGGCAGCCATCACATCGAGTTCATTCGCCCACGGCACCCAGCCGGTAGTATCACCCGCCGGCCCATACAGGATCGCGCCAGCATACTGCACGCAGTTGTGCGCCGCCGGCTTATTCCAATCCCACCAGCCTTTGCGCTTGATATGTCGCCCCAGCCAGCAATCGATCAGCACAGTTTGCGCCCATTCGCGCCAAGGACGACCCAGGTAGACCGAATCCGGCGCCACGCCATCCGGAGCTGTAAACGAACAGCCGTGGAACACAAAGCCGTGCGGCTCGCCTTCGGGCGTCGACGCCGCCGTCACGTAGCCGTTCACGTCCATATCGCGGTTGAGCGAGCGAATCTCGCACCCCTCAAAGTAGGCACGCGCGCCGCCAAAGATAAAGTCGACATCGCCCTCGATCCGGCAACGTCGGAAATACTGGCGCCCCACCCGGCGCGGCGCATACTGTTTGGGTCCTATGAACCCGCCCGGTTTGGCCTCATGCGGCGGCAGCGGACCCAAAAACAGTGTGTCCTGGTGCCCCTTAATGCAGCAGGCATCGACAACCAGACGGTCGCCATCGGCATACAGGGCAATCGCTTGACCGACCTCGCGCCCATCGCCCGCATCGTTTTCGATCGTGAGGTTCTCGAGCCGTACGTCGTCGGCATCGACCAAAACGGTATAGGTCCTAAACGTGCCGAGCGTGCCGTCGACGCCCGAGCCGTCCTCCGAAGGCATCTTGGCACCCAGGCTGCCCACGATACGCACGCTGTCGGCCGTCTCTCCCTCAATCGTCACATGCGAGCGATGAATCTCGACCCGCTCGCAATACTCGCCCGGATCGACGCGAATCATCACCGGTTGCTCGGCATCCGGATAGAGCTGATCGGCTGCCGCCAAGGCATCGGAAATCGTTGGATACGCTCCTGCCGCAGCCCTCGAAACGCGCAGCGTATAGATACTTTCGCTCATCGTCCATCACGCTCCCATGCAACGAACTGTTCAGGCCAGCCCTGAACCTGTGGCTGAATATGCTCGGCGCAGCCCTTAAATGCCGTTTGGGCCGTGGCGAGCGATGCCCCATGCTTTCCATGCGGAAAGACATGTAGGCTAAAGCCAATCCCGTGGTCGGCAAGAGCCTGCGCAAGAAGGAGGCTATTTTGAACTGGTACCGATGCATCCTCGGCGGTATGCCACAAGAACGTACGGGGGAAGCCATCGCCCACCATATTCTCGATCGACAACTTTTGAGCCAAAGCGCCATCGGCACCCGTTAGGTGTTCAAACGAACCACGATGAGCATAGGCCCCCGAGCTTACGACCGGATAGCCCAAGCAAAGTGTGTCAGGCCGAATCGACTCAGGCGATGCCGAAATCGACTCTGCAAGCCAGGGTTGGTCCCAAAGCGCCCCGAGCAAGCCAACTAGATGCCCACCGGCCGAAAAACCCATAACCGTAATCCGATCAGGATCGACACAGTACTCTGCCGCATGGCTTCGGACGGTATCGACCGCCCGCGCGAGTTCTTGCAATGCCAGCGGATAGACAGCCGGAGCAACCGAGTAGTTCAGCACAAACGCTTGGTAGCCCATCGCCAACAAACGGAGCGCTACCGGCTCGCCTTCGCGCGGCGAAACGTGATCGTAGCCGCCTCCCGGCACGACCACAACTGCAGGCAGCGGTTTGAAAGCATAAGCATCTTCGGTCGGGGCAAAAACATAAGACGTAATCGTGGCAGACGAGCCATCGACCCCGACAGGAATCGTTTTATTGAGCATGTATTCCCTTTCACCATGATGCGTAGCGCAGCGCACACGGCCGTATCGCACAAGGGCTGCATTGCCGATTTATCCGACAATGCAGCCCTGGTCATCAACCCGAGTTAGGAACGGATAACCTCGTCGACGTTCTGGAGCTGCAGCTCCTCGCCGTCCTGGCCCTCGATCACCACATTTTGCAGGTCGAGCACCTTGACGTTTTGCGCAATGATGCCCTGACGTACCATGGGCTCAACGCCGCAGGCCATGGCCGGGACAAAGGGCTCGGCATCGTCGGCAAAGGTCACGTGAACGTCTTGGAACGTCAGACGCGTCACCTTGCTCTCGGGCAGACCCGTGATATAGGCCGCGGCAGCATGGCAGTTGGTGGCCTCGATATCGCAAAACGTCGTGGCACCAAAGCCGGGCGTGCGGTCGTCGACGGGCAGTGCCTCGCGAGACTGCACGTAGCCGGTCTTGCCGTCCTTGTCGCAGAAGTAGAACGAGTTGACCACGAAGGGCGTGAGCACCTCGTCCATGCGAATGTGCTCAAAGGTAATGCCCTCGTTGACGGCATCCTTGCCGCGCCCGCGGCGGGTCTTGACGCGCAAGCCGCGGTCGGTGCGCTCAAAGAGGCACTTGCTCACGGTGAGGTCCTTGATGCCGCCGGCAGCCTCGGACCCCAGGACCACGGCGCCGTGACCATCGTGCATGTAGCAGTGAGAGATCAGCATGTCGTGCGTGGCGGGACGAAGCTCGGGCTCAATGCCCAGTTTGCCGCTCTTGATGGCGATGCAGTCGTCACCCACTGAGAACTGACAACCAAGGATGCGAACAAAACCGCAGCTCTCGGGATCGAAGCCGTCGGTGTTGTGGGAGTTCTTGGGACCCTCGATGGACAGGCAGAGCGCATCGACATGCTCGCACAGGATGGGGTGGATGTTCCACGCCGGGCTGTTGCGGACGGTGAAGCCGGCCAAGCTCACGTTCTCACACTCGGATAGGAAGATCATGCGCGGGCGGGCGACCTCGCGGCCCTCCTCAGGACGGAAGATGTTCTTAAAGTCCTTGTTCCACCAGTTGTCCTCGGCAAAATCAGTCTGACCGTCGATCGCGCCGCGACCATAGATGCACACGTCGTGCACGCTCAGACCCGTAAAGGTAGAGCAGTAGGTCGAGAAGCTCTCGCCCTCCCAGCGGCCCAGGGGCAGCATATCGGTGCCAGCATACCCAGCACCCTCGTCGCCCGTGACCGTACCGGGGATGTAGGCAAGCGCCGCACGATCGTGGCGAGCCAGCAGCACCGCTCCCTCGGCGAGCTCGATGTTGATATTGCTCTTAAGGAAGAGGGACTTGATACGATAGCTGCCGGCGGGAATCAGCACGCGCCCGTCCTTGGGACAGGCCATGATGGCAGCCTGGATGTTGGTGGTGTCATCATGCTCGGCATCGCCCTTGGCGCCACAGTCGCGAACGTTGATGGTAAAAGGCTCAGCCGGCGTGGTGACACCTACGCTCAGCTCACGCTCGCCACAAACAAAACGAACCAGGTTGCGCTTGCCGGGGGTCAGGCCGTCGACATAGGTCTCGACCGTATTCGTGGTACCGGCGGGCTCGTCGTTGACAAAGATCTCCCACGTATCGGCACGGGTAAAGTAGCCGCCGTCGTCAAGCTCGATCACGGCCGCGCGGGCGTTGCGCCAGATAACGTTCGTCTCCATGGATTTCTCCCTCAAAAAGATGCTCTAAAGGCAAATTGTACGCTGTTGAAAAAGGGCCGTGCCTGCCGGCGGAATTCCGGTGGCACGGCCCTGTGATTTGGACGATATGTCGGCCTTACTCGGCGGGAGTTACGCTACCGTCCTGGAAGCCAACGTTGTTGTGGGCAAAGCAGTCCTCGTACTTAAAGCCGGAGAGCTCCTCGCAAAGCGCCTTGACCTCGGGCTTGACGTCGGCCATCTTGCCACCCTCCTTGACTCGGTGAATCTCGTCGCAAAGGACGTCGCACTGCTCCTTGTCGATCTTGATGCCGCGGGCAAGGACGGCCGCGAGCAGGAAGAAGCCGGCGCAGCCGATGAGCATGTAGCCGCAGATGTACAGAGGCACGGTGGCGGGCTGGGTCACGGCGTCGCTGTTGCCGGCGGTCTGAATGAAGCCGGAGGCAGCAAGGACGATGGCCCATGCGTTGACGGCGATAGCCTGGGCGATCTGCTGGCAGAGCTGCTGAGCGGAGCTGTAGATGCCCTCGCGACGACGCAGGGTGATGAGCTCATCGACATCGGGGATGTAGTTGAGCAGAACATCGGGCAGGTACTGGAAGCCGACGTAGAAGAACTTCCAGATGGCGAAGATGATGGGGTAGGCGATCATGGCGATGGCGACCGTGGAGGTGCCATTGATCTGACCAAAGGCGAAGTAGTTGTAGGCGATGATGCACGCAGCGCAACCGACGTTGGCCAGGTACCAAGACTTGTGGAAGCCCTTCTTGGCCATGAGAGCGACCCAGATGGCGGTGCAGACGATAGCGACGACCTTGCCAGGCATCTCCATCACGGACTCGTAGGACTTAGGAATCTGCAGGCAGTAGACGATGAAGAAGGACAGGCAGGCAGACCAGCAGGCAGCAGCGAGCTTCGTGGAGACCTGTGCGTACAGGACCTTGCGGAAGGACTTGTTGCGGAAGGTGGAGATTACGTCGATGAAGAACTTCTTGATACCCTCGCCGACGCTCTCGATCTTCTCCTGAGCGACCTCCTCGGGGGTGTGCTCCCACGTGGACAGGTACACACAAAGCAGCGAGATTGCCATGACCGAAGCGTTGATCGTAGCGATGATGAAGTAGCTGAACGGGTTGGTCTCGCCGAAGGTGCCAAAGCCGAAGCCCACAAGTGCAGCCATCAGGAAGCCGGCGGCGTTACCAAAGAGATGCTTGTAGCCGGTGAGGTACGTACGCTCCTTAAAGTCGTCGGTCATCTCGATGGTAAGCGGCGACAGGTTGGCGGTGCAGAACGTATACGCGACGTTGTAGATCAGGTACAGCACAAAGTAGTACGGGAAGCCAAACGGCGTAGCCACGAAGATGAGCGGCTCGGCGATCATCATCGGGATGGCCAGCAAGATCCAGAAACGACGACGACCAAAGATGCGGCCAATCTTGGTGGCATAGAAGTTATCGGCCACAAAGCCCATCAGCGGGCAAAGAATAGCGTTGACATAGATGGCAAACGAGCTGATCAGTGCAGCCTCGCCTGCGGACAGGCCACACTCCGTGGACAGGAACAGCACCATGTAGCTGTGCGTAAAGGTCAGGGCACCGGAATTGAGCATACCGCCCATACCAAAGCCCAAGCGCGTCCAGAATGTGATCTTACGCTTTTTCCGATCTTATTAGTCATCGAGCTCCCTCTCTTTTCTCGATTGTCTTGCAGCAAGACATTGGAGTCCACACTGACATCTGTCTGCCCAGCGTTCAGGGTGAACGTTTAGTTAGATTATGCGCGATTGCTTACGACAGGTGAACGTTCACTTGAATAATATCCTTGAACGGTCGATTTTTACCGCTGAACGGACACAATTGAGATCCTCACACCTATTTTCTGCTGGTAAAGGTGCCATGCTGGACAGCCATGAGATAGGTGAACGTTTATCGGATTTTCCAACATATTCACTTAACCACGAAACGAAAAAGCCCCGCCGGGAACACTCCCGATGGGGCCGATGACATCTCGCTATGCTTGGGCGCACTTGCCGCTACAAGCAGACGCCGTCCTTCCAGATACTGATCTCGTGACAGCCACGGCGCTCAGCACTCGTGAGCTTACCGCTCGCCGTCTCCAGCACCAGCTGGTACAGATCGTGGGCAGCCTCGTCGAGCGTGCGCTCACCCGTGGCAATCACGCCAGCGTTAAAGTCCATCCAGTTGGCCTTGTGGTCGCACAAACGCTGATTGGTGAACACCTTGAGGGTAGGCGCCGGCGCGCCAAACGGTGTGCCGCGGCCGGTCGAGAACAGAATCACGTGGCAGCCGGCAGCCGTCAACGCCGTGGTGGATACCATGTCGTTGCCCGGACCGCACAGCATGTTCAGGCCGTGTTATTTGCCTGGCCGGCATACGGCAGCACGTCGACGATGGGGGCAGATCCGCCCTTTTGCACGCAGCCGCAGCTCTTGTCCTCGAGCGTGGTAATACCGCCGTCCTTGTTGCCGGGACTCGGGTTCTCATAAACGACCTCGCCGTGGCTAATAAAGTAGTCCTTAAATCCATTGAGCATGTCGGAGGCAGCGTTAAAGACCTGCTCGTTCTCGCAACGGTCGAGCAGGATGCTCTCCGCGCCAAACATCTCGGGCACCTCGGTAAGCACCGACGTGCCGCCACGGGCGACGACCATATCGCTCACGCGACCGATCGTGGGGTTGGCGGTAATGCCCGAAAGACCGTCGGAGCCGCCACACTTAAGACCAATGACCAGCTCGGAGGCCGGAATGGGCTCGCGCTTGGACTGCTTTGCCAGGTCTGCCAGCTCGGCCAGAATCTTGTGGCCCTCGATTTGCTCGTCGGCTACATCCTGGCAGGTGAGAAAGCGAACGCGCTCGTGATCGAAGTCACCGAGCTCGTCGAGCACCTGCTGGTGTGTGCAGTTCTCGCAACCGAGCGACAGGAACAGCACGCCGGCCGCATTAGGGTGACGCGAGAGCGCCACCAGCAGACGACGCGTCTGGACATGGTCGGCGCCGGTCTGCGAGCAACCGAACGGATGCGGGAAGTAGTAGACGCCCTCGAGCGAGCCCTCGACCAGATCCTGAGCCTGCTCGCACATAGCACGCGCAACCTCGTTGACACAGCCGACCGTGGGGATGATCCACAGCTCGTTGCGCGTCGCGGCACGACCGTCGGCGCGGCGGAACCCCATAAAGGTCTCGGGCTCAACCGACTCAACGACCGGATGCGTGGGGTTGTAGGCGTACTCGACCTCGCCCGAAAGGTTGGTCTTCACATTGTGCGTGTGGAGCCACTGACCGGGCTGGACATCGCCCGTCACGTGTCCGATAGGAAGGCCGTACTTAATGACGTCCTCGCCGGCGGCAATCGAGCGCACAGCCATCTTGTGGCCTTGCGGAATATCCTCCGCGGCCACGACCTCGCCCACCCCGGGAACCGCGACGGCGGCGCCCTTGGCAAGCGGCGACAGCGCGACGATCACGTTGTCGGCCGGATTGATCTGGATAGTGTTCATTGCAAATGGTCCTAACCCTACAGGTTGAGCAGAAGTCGAGACGCGGGCACGCCGTCCCGCGCCCGCGTCTGCGCCGGAAATTTACGCCTGAGCGTTGGCGAAGGCCTGCTTGGCACCCTCGGTACGCACGACGGCGAGCGCACTGACGACAAACTCCTCAAGACCGGCGATCTGCGTAAGGTCCTCGCCCCACATCTGCTCGTTGGCGAGCACGTCGTGCACCAGCTGGGCATCGTCGGCACCGGCGTGGGCGGCGTAGAAATCGAGTACGAAGGCGTCGTCCTGAGCGGTGTACTCGGTGCCGTCGGAGCGACGCAGGTGCAGGCCGTCGCCCTCGCGGGACACGAGCTCCTGCGTGTAGAAGGAGATGAGCGTAGCGAGGCTCGTCGCCAGGCACTTGGGCAGGTTGCCGGTCTCGGCAACGTAGTCCTTGAGCGTGGGCAGGTCGCGAGCGCGCCACTTAGCCGTGGAGTTGAGGCAGATGGAGAGCAGCGCATGATCAATAAACGGGTTGTCGAAGCGGTTTTCGACGGCGGCGGCAAAGGCCTTGCAGTCCTCGACATCCAAGTCGGCGGCAAGCGTCGGAATGACCTCGTCGTAGAGCATGGTGTTCATGAAGCCGCGAATGGTCTCGTCATGCATGCAGTCGCGCACGATATCAAAGCCGGCAACCCAGGAACCCGGAACGAAGGCGGTGTGGGCACCGTTGAGGATGCGGACCTTGCGCTTTTTGTACGGGGTGACGTCGGGAGTCACAAAGACACCCGGAAGACCAGCCTTCACAAAGGGAAGCTTCTCGGGAAGCGACTCGTCGCCCTGGATGCCCCACATCTGGAAGGGCTCGCGCACGGCCAGGAAGGGATCCTCGTAGCCCAGACGCTCAGCCACCGCGGCGGCCTCGGATGCGTCGCGGATACGGCCCGGTACGATGGTGTCGACGAGCGTGGTGCAGACGGTGCAGTCGTTGGCCATCCACTGCGCAAACTCGTCCTCCCAGCCCCAGTCGCTCACATACTGGTTCATGATGCGCAGCAACTCCTCGCCGTTGTGATCGATGAGCTCGCAGGCGAGGACGATGACGCCCGGCTTACCGGCAGCCCAGCGGGTGTGGAGCACCTGGGCAAGCTTGGCGGGGAAGCTCGCGGGTGGCATGTCGTCGGCCTTGCAGGACGGGTCATAGGCGATACCGGCCTCGGTGGTGTTGGAGACGATGATCTCTAGGTCGTCGGAGACAGCGACCTCCATCATGGCGCGGTAGTCGTCCTCACGATACGGGTTAAGGCAGCGGCTGCAGGCGCTGATCACGCGGGACTCGTCAACCGTGTTGCCGTTCTCCTTGCCGCGCACCAGCACGGTGTACAGGTCGTCCTGGGCATTGATACCGTCGGCAAAGCCAAAGGCACCGCTGATGGGCTGCACCATGACGACCTTGCCGTTCCAGCCGGTGGCCTCGTTGCCCATGTCAAAGAAACGGTCGACGAAGGCGCGCAGGAAATTGCCCTCGCCAAACTGCAGAACCTTCTCGGGAGCATCCTTGGGCAGCAAATAGCCCTTGTAGCCGATCTTCTCGAGCGCATCGTAGCTGATGTTCTCCATCTGTGTCTCTCCTTAGATAGCTGTTAGCGTGCAAGCAAAACGGGGGCGCCGCGTGTGGCAACGGCGCTCCCGAGTTCGATGTGATTCGATGCAGGCTTATGCCTCGACGGTGTCCAAATCAAAGCCAAAGTAGCGGACCGCGTTGTTGTAGCTGATGTCGCGCACGATACTGCCCAGCAGCTCCATGTCGGCCGGGTACTTGCCCTGCTCGACCCACTCGCCGATCACGCTGCACAGCACGCGACGGAAGTACTCGTGGCGCGGATAGGACAGGAAGGAGCGGGAATCGGTAAGCATGCCCACAAAGTTGCCCAACACGCCCTCGTTAGCCAGAGCCGTAAGCTGCTCGCGCATGCCGACCTCGTTGTCGTTGAACCACCAGGCGGAGCCGTTCTGGATCTTACCGGCAGTCGGAGCCTCCTGGAAGCAACCCATGACGGTATCGATCATGGTGTTATCGATGGGGTTCAGGCTGTACAGGATGGTCTTGGGCAGGCCGCAGGTCTCCTGGATGGAGTTGAGGAAATCGGCGAGCTGGTCGGACGGCGTGTAGTTGGAGATGCAGTCGTAGCCGGTGTCGGGACCGAGTTTGGCGAACATGGCGCGGTTGTTGTCGCGCTTGCAGCCAAAGTGCAGCTGCATGGCCCAGCCCAGACGGACATACTCGCCGGCAACGAACTGCATAAAGGCAGTCTTGTACTTGAGGACCTCTTCCTCGGTAAGCGGCTCGGCAGCCAGACCCTTGGCAAAGATAGCCTCGATCTCGTCGGCGGTAGCCGGGACGTACATAACGTAGTCGAGTGCGTGGTCGGAGGCGCGGCAACCCAACTCGTGAGCAACGTCGTAGCGCTTGGAAATGGCAGCCTTCATGCCCTCAAAGTCGCTGACCTCAACGCCGGCAACCTCGGAAAGGTGCCTGCAGTAGTCGGCAAACTCCCGGCCACGCTCGATGCGCAGGGCGGCGTCGGGGCGCATGGCGGGAACGACCTGAACGTCAAAGCTGTCGTCGGCTGCAATCTTCTTGTGCCACTCAAAGCTGTCGGCGGGGTCGTCAGTAGTGCAGATCATGCGAACGTTGGACTGCTTGATCAGGTTGCGGCAGGTGAAGCTGGTCTCGGCGAGCTTGGCGTTGGCAAGGTCCCAAACCTCCTGGGCAGTCTTGCCGTTGAGGACGCCCTCGTAGCCAAAGTAGCGCTTAAGCTCCAGGTGGCTCCACTCAAAGACGGGGTTGCCGACGCAGCGACCCAGGGTCTCGGCCCACTTTTGGAACTTCTCGCGAGCAGGGGCGTCGCCAGTGATAAAGCGCTCGTCGACGCCGTTGGCACGCATCAGGCGCCACTTGTAGTGGTCGCCGCCCAGCCAAACCTCGGTGATGTTCTCGAAACGCTTGTCCTCCCAAATCTCCTTGGGAGAAATGTGGCAGTGGTAGTCGACGATGGGCATGCCCTCGGCAAAGTTGTGGAACAGCTCCTCGCCGGTCTTGGTGCTCAGCAGGAAATCCTGATCGTCCATGAAGTTTTTCATCAAACAACCCCTTTGTTTGCGGAGCGGGCGCACAATACGCTCGTCATCCTCTAGGTGAACGTTCACCATACTAATCCATTACGACTCAAAAGGTGAACGTTCACCTAACAACCATGGGGTGAACGGTAGGTTTTGCCCGTTCAACGGTTGCCGGAGCTGTGACTTGCATGCATTGCGGACCGGTTGGCGTCCCCGAACACCGAACTTGAGCGCTTTTGCTCAGGTGGGTCATGTCCCGACGTACATTTTTGGGAGTATTCAGCATTGGAGCGCGCCGTGCGCCATCCTCAGCGTCCTATTTGGAACGCAGATAGCGCCCGATCGGCATAAAAAGTGCCCCCGATGGCAAATTACGCCATCGGGGGCACTTAAAACAGTCGTTCTGCACCTCATTCAGGGCATGCCAATGCTGAATACTCCCAAAAATGCACGTCGCAAGAGGGGGTACCTGCTCAATCGGCTAAATACCCGCAAGTTCGCAGTAGCGGTCGACATTGCTGGCAAATACCATCTCGACGGCGCCCTTCTGGACGGGCTCCGTCGGGGTCCTTCCCCACAGCAAATAATCGCCCAGTGTCTTGGCGCCGCGATACGCCAGGCTCGTCGGGTCCTTATAGACAATATTGGTAAAGATACCGCGGCGCAAGGCCAGGGCGCTTTCGGGAAACAGGTCGTTGCCGATCACCATGACCCGACCGGCCTTGCCGGTCGAGACGAGCGCGTCGGCAACCACTTCGGAACCAACGGCAAAAACGCTACAGATAAGTTCGGGGGCGTCCGGCGCACTCAAGCGCTTTTCGAGCTCATGCTCGAGTTGTTTGACTTGCGCATGGGCACCTGCAAGATCCTCAACCTGCCATGGAATATCACGTTCGCGCAGGTAATTGTGGAAGGCGCGGGCGGTTAGATAGTGCGAATCGGTATATGGGTCGCCTGTCAAAAGGAGCACGCGGGCGTCGGCCCCAGAAGCATGGACCAGGTTTGCCGCCTGCTCGGCCATAAGGCTGCCTGCCGTCGAATAATCGGCCAAGCTCGCACCCAAACGATTCAAATGCGGACGGTCGCCGTCGACAAGCTCAATCGTCACGCCCGCCTCGGCGATCTGCCCCAAAAGCTCAGTCGCACGATCGTCGCCCGGCGCATAGGCGAGCAAGCCATCAATCTTCTCGCCCACCTGCAGACGCTCGTCGATTTGCTCGAGTGCATCAGCGTAGCCGCCCACGCCAAATTCAACGCGCTCAACCGTAATGCCCCGGTCGATGACCTCCTGTTCAAAGCGATTGCAGCCTTCCCACAGGTAACGGAAAAAGTACGCTCCCTCGCGCGATGCGCGGGGCAGGCAAAACACCAGATTGATATCCTTGCGGCGCAGGCTTGAGGCACTTGTGTTGCGGTGATAGCCCATGGCCTCGGCCTTAGCGTTCACCTTGGCGCGCACGGATTCGCTCACGCCGGCCTTTCCCGTCAGGGCCTTGTGCACGGTATTGATGGAAACGCCAAGCTCGGCGGCTATGTCCTTCATGGTTACGCGAGCGCTCATGCGGTTACTCCGTTATAGATAAGTTGCCAATTAATAGTCCAGTTAACGATACCCCAAAAATACTCTTCGACTCGCCGTGCTCTCCCTCAAATGCACAAAGCGCCCCGCGAACGGATGCCCGCGGAGCGCTTGGATGTCCGGACCTTATTTGATACCGCGACCCAAGTCTTCGGCGATTTTGTCTACGCCCTTAAGCGCGGCACAAGTCTTTTTGTTAGAACAATGCCCCGTGCAAGCGCCACCCTGAGCGCAGTCGGCGCAGGTGCCCTTGCGGTAGATGCGCACGCACACGGCGACAAACGCAATACCGATAATAGCCAGTACAACAATATCGATAGGTGCCATAGCAAGCCTCCTCTAGTTAACCATCACTTACTTTACCCCATTCTCCACCTACCAAAAAGGGACAGGTTTATTTTGGTCGGTTTTATCTGCGGAAACGCCACATCTCCCCCACCAAAAAGCCCGAGTGTCGCTGGGACACCCGGGCTCATGGAAAGGGGTTAATCCTTATTCGGACTTAAGCGGAAACTGCGGCGGAAGCAGCGTTGGTCTCGTCCTCGTCGGTCCATGCATGCTTGGGCATGGGACGGAAGATCTGGAAGAGCATCGCAACCAGCAGCACGATGGCCACAACCGTCCAGAAGCCAAACTGACCCAGAACAAGCAGGTTGTAGAACTGGTTGATGAACAGGCCGATCACCCAAGCAAAGGCGCACTCGTAACCGATGGCAATCGCGAACCACTTGCCGGAATCCATCTGGTTGCGGATGGCACCCATGGCAGCAAAGCACGGAGCGCACAGCAGGTTGAACGCGCCAAAGGCGACGCAAGCGCCCATGGTGGGGAACATGCCGGCAAACGCGGTCCACAGGCTCGGGTCGGTCTCGCCCGCGTCGGCAACGGACAGCAGCGAGCCGGCGGTGGCGACGACGTTCTCCTTGGCGACAAGGCCCGAGACGGACAGCGCTGTTGCCTGCCAGGTGCTAAAGCCAAGCGGGGCGAAGATCCAGGAGACCAGGTTGCCGAGCATGGCAAGCACGGAGTAGTCCATGAACTCCTCGGAGATGCCGTCCATCGCGGGCAGGTAGCCAAAGGAACCATTGTAGCTACCAAAGTTGGACAGGAACCAAACCACGACAGTGGACGCGAAGATGACCGTGCCGGCCTTCTTGATAAAGGCCCAGCAGCGCTCCCACACGTGCAGCGCCCAAGAGCGGATCGCCGGGAAGTGGTAGGCAGGAAGCTCCATAACGAACGGCGTCGGGCGACCGGCGAAGAGCTTGGTCTTTTTGAGCATGAGGCCCGAGGCGACGACGGCAAAGACGCCCAGGAAGTAGAAGAGCGGACTGATCCATGCGGCGGTGGTGGAAGAATCGCCGATGATGGAACCCATGAGCAGGGCGATGATCGGCAGCTTGGCGCCACAGGGAATAAACGTGGTGGTCATGACCGTCATGCGGCGGTCCTTCTCGTTCTCGATAGTCTTGGTGGCCATGACGCCGGGGACGCCGCAGCCCGAGGACACGAGCATGGGGATGAAAGACTTACCGGACAGGCCAAAGCGGCGAAACACGCGGTCCATGATGAAGGCGACGCGGGCCATGTAGCCGCAGTCCTCCAGGAAGGACAGCATGACGAACAGCAGGAACATCTGCGGCACGAAGCCGAAGATGGCGCCCAGGCCGCCGACGATACCGTCACAGACGAGCGAATCGACCAGGCCACCGTCCTCGGTGCCGCCCGCCACGAGGGCATCGTGCACCATGGTGGTAATACCGGGGACATAGGGGCCATACTGTGCCGGGTCGACCGAGTCGGCATTGTCACCCGCAGCCTCGACGGCCGCGTCGTAGGCGTCGCGACCCTGACCGAGCACATACCAACCGTCGGTACCGAAGAGCTGGTCGTTAGTGAAGTCGGTCACCGTGCCGCCCAAGGTAGAAACGGCGATGTAGTACACACAGAACATGATGACCACAAAGATCGGCAGACCCAGGATACGGTTGGTAACCACGCGGTCGATCTTCTCGGAGGTGCTCATCTTGGCCGGAGCCTTAGTGAGGCACTCGTCAATGATGTGGGCAATCACGCCGTAACGCTCGCCGGTGATGATGGACTCGGCGTCGTCGTCGCAGTCCTGCTCGCACTGGGCGACCAGCTGCTCCACGCGAGCAGCCTTCTCCTTGGTGAGGTTGATGAGCTTGCAGGCGTCCGCGTCGCGCTCAAACAGTTTGACCGCGTAGTAGCGGCGCTTGTTGGCGGGAACGCTCGCAGGCAGGTTATTCTCGATGTGGTCCAGAACGTCCTCGATGGAGGAATCGAACTTGTGCTCCGGCACCTGGCCCTTAGAAGCAGCGGACTTCTTGACCTGCTCGAACAGCTCCTTGATGCCCTTGTTCTTAAGAGCCGAGATCATCATGACCGGGCAGCCGAGCTTCTTGGAAAGCTTGTCCGTGTCGATCTTATCGCCGTTCTTCTCGACCAGGTCGGCCATGTTGAGGGCAACGACCACGGGCAGGCCGGTCTCGATAACCTGAAGCGCCAGGTACAGGTTACGCTCGAGGTTGGTGGCGTCGACAACCTGGACGACAACATCGGACTCGCCGCTCATGAGGTAATCGCGCGAGCATTGCTCCTCGGGGCTGTAGGGGGAAAGCGAGTAGATGCCAGGGAGGTCCGTGATGGTAACGTTCTTGTCGCTTAGGAGCTTGGCCTCCTTTTTCTCAACCGTGACGCCGGGCCAGTTGCCAACGTAGCCGTTGGCGCCGGTGATCAGGTTGAAAAGCGTGGTCTTGCCGCAGTTGGGGTTACCCGCCAGCGCGACATGGATCTGAGAATCCGCCATTCAATCCTTCTTCCTTGTGTGCCCGCGCTGCTTTCTCCGCACGGGCTGGATAATGTGCTTCAAAAATGCTGCATTAAGTTAGAAATACCTAACTTTATCTGCAGAAACATACGCCGCGAGCCCTTATTGGACCTCGACGACGGCCGCCTCCTCCTTGCGGATGGAAAGCTCGTAGCCGCGCACGTTGATCTCGACCGGATCACCGAGCGGTGCAACCTTCACGACCTTGAACGAAGTGCCCTTGATGAGCCCCAGGTCCATAAGGTGGCGGCGAAGCGCACCCTCACCGTGAAGCTTGACGATGGTGGAGCTCTCGCCCACCTTAACGTCACCCAACGTCTTCATCCTCTTGTCCCCCTTTCGGTTTTTATGAAATGCTGCAGACTAACCGACGGTCATGATGTGCATGGCAACCTTGGAATCGATACCAAAGCGTGCGCCCAGCACAGTGACGATGATATTGGCGCCACTCGAGCTCACCACGTGGATTTCGCTGCCCTCGACAAAGCCGAGGTCCTTGAGGTGGTGCTTCATATCCTCATTGCCCTTTACACGAGACACGCGCACGGTTTCGCCCGCTTTTACCATCGAAAGCGGCATTGCCGGCATCTGCGGTCCGCAAGACATGAGTGGCTCCTAACGTCAGTTCGTCCTCAACATCGACGCGGTAAAAGTTAACCACGCCTATGTTCGCTTTATTAAACTAACACGTGGTTAACTTTTTGGAAAGGGTCCCCATTCAGATTTCGAAAAAGTTTCCTATACGAAACAAAAGGGCACGGCAAAGGACCATCCTTTACCACGCCCTATCATGCTTAGAGTGAGAGATTTCTGATCGACGTAACGCAGGAAGCCTCGTCTACGCCCGAAACGCGGAAGATGATGTCCTCGCCGCACTCGCCGTAGAGAGCCATGAGTCCCATGACATCGCGGCCATTCGTGTGGCGATCGCCGATACTGACTGACACGTCGCAACGATGCTTGGCAATGATGTCATAGAGCAGCGCAACCGGGCGGGCATGCAATCCCAACGGATCTTTAATCGTCTTTGTAAACTCGACCATGTCCCCTCCCACGACATCGTACATTCGGCTGGCAAACCCAGCCATGTGGTAGTTATTGTAGCGTTAGATGCTTGTCGAGGACCCTTTCGGACACCCCGTGGACAAAAAGTGGCAAATATGAGTACTGTCACAAATTTAGTAGCAGCAGAATTGAGAGCAAATTGGCCGATTTGGCCGATTTTAATGTTTTGGAAGCCATCGAATCGCGTCTATAGGGGGTTAGATAAATTGATTTTGAGCCCATTTTCGCTCAGAACAGGCCGAAAAATATGACACCTCTTTTGCAACAGTACTCATATTTGGCATTTTTTGCCCACAGGGTCCAAAACCATGCTCCAAAACACAAAAGGAGGGGCCTCGTAAGGCCCCTCCTTAGGAAAGGGAATCGATTTATTCCACAGCCGTAGATTAATCCTAGCCGCTACTCCATCATGTCGAGGACGGAGGGGCGAAGCTCGTTCTCAGCAGCCTCGGGATCGGTTTCGCGCAGGCGGTTGATGTAGCAGTTGTACCACATCACGGCAAGGCCCAGGAAGACAACCACGCCGCCGACGTTGTAGACCAGCGTCAGCCACAGCGGCTGATCGAGCGGAATGGTGCCGCAGATAAGCACGAAGCAGAAGACCACAAGCAGGAATGCAGCAATGACCAGGCCAAAGGTGCGCGAACCCATGCGGAAGCCACGGGGAGCAGCGTCGAAGTTCTTGCGCAACATAAAGTAGGCAAGCAGGATCAGCAGCGGCGGGAGCAGAGCGGTGGCAGCCGTCATGTTGGTGACGATCATGAGCAGGTCGTCGAGGTTACCGGAGCCCAGGGCCGGGATGATCAGGATGGGGACGACGATGGCGAACTGCAGCCAGGCAGCGCGGGCGGGAATGCCGTGCTCGTTGAGCTCGACGATCTTGCTACCAAAGACACCCTTGGGGATCTCGGTGAAGAAAACCTTGATGGGAGCAGAGGTCCACATCATGAGGGAGCCCAGCGTGGCGGCGAGAAGGATCAAGCCGATGGCGCGCGTAGACACTTCCATGGGAATGCCAAAGTGGGCAAAGACAGCGCCGAATACGTCGAAGATACCGGTGGAGATGGCAACGCCGCCCTCGGGGATGAACAGGTTAACCAGCAGCGAAGCGCCTGCATACAGAAGGCCGATGGTCAGACCGGCGATAACGACGGTGCGCACGAAGGCCTTGACGCCGCCCTTGAGGTCGTTAAGGAACACGCCGACAGACTCAGCGCCGCCAACGCCCTGGATGATCCAGGCAAGCGTACCGAAGAAGCCCCACGCAGTTGCGAAGTTGCTCATGTCGGGAGCCATGTTAGCGGGAGTAGGAGCCGTAGCGAACTCAACGCCGCCAAAGGCAGCTGCCAGGGACAGCAGGATGAACACGGCGGTCAGGCCGAAAGCCGCGGTCGAACCGAAGGAGGAAATGGAGCCGATCCACTTAGCGCCCTTGGTCGAAACCCACGTGGCGATAGCAAAGACAACGATCTCGATAATGGTGATCCACAGCTGCGAAAGCTCGGCGTTGGCACCAAAGAACACGTAGCTCGCGTAGATGATGACGTTGGGCAGGACGGACGCAAAGAAGAACAGGTTAACGAACCAGTAGCTAAATGCCGTCAGGAACGCCCAGCGGCCGCCCATCGAGGTCTTGACCCATGCGTACACGCCCGACTCGGAGTCCTTGTTAAGGCCGACGAACTCGGCGGTAACCAGGGTATAGGGGACAAAGTACAAAAGCGTGGCGAAGAAGAACGACGGCGCGGCTGCTAAGCCGATGGCCGCGTTGTTGTTGATGATGTTCTTGATACCGAACACGGCGGCGACCGTCATGCCCAGCAGAGCGAACGAACCAATCGTTCCTCGTTTTTCAGAGCTCATAAGCCCTCCCAATCATCTATTAAATGTCATCTAAACCCGTCCGAGCTGCAAGTGCAAACACGGACGGCGCACCTGCTAAGGGGAATGGGGAAAAGGGAGTCAACAAAGCCATCCCCCTTAACGGCGCGAAGCAAACGTCCAGGCGGACGAATACTACTTGTTGGGGAAGGAATAACCTTCGACCGTCACGTGCAGTACCACGACGCGGGGATCCGCGGCATCGGCCACGACACGGTAGGCCTCGTCAATTTCGACGACGGCAACGCCGCCGGCGGGAATCGTCACGGTCTCCCCCGCCCCCTCAAAGCGCTCGCGATCATCGATATCGCTGTAAGCGCGGGTGCAGGTGAGGCCTGCCTTGGGGGCAACCTCGACGGTCAGGTCGCCGTCGAGCGGAGCGAGCACGGCATGGTAGCGACGGTGACCGACCAGGTCGGCGGTTGCGGCCTCGCGGGCATAGACCCACCAGTACACCAGCGAGTCGCCGATGGAGTACGCCACATCGTGCTGCAGTTCAGAAACGCCGTCGAGCGCCTGGCCGGTACGCATCCACTTCTTGACGGACTTCATCTGAGCGTCGAAATCGGCGCGCGAGTTAAAGACATGCATGGCTTATGCCTCCTTAATGGGTGCCAGCGCCTGAGCCAAATCGGCAGACGTCAGCGGTCGCAGGGACACCTCAAAGCTGAAGCTCTCAAAACGGGTGCGATAGGAATCGAGCACCTCGGAACCCCAAGAGTTCGAGCCAAGGCCGAGCAGCTGGTCGTTGATGTTAACCGTGACCGTGTCGCCCGGAACAAGGTCGTAGACGTGCTTGGCATTATCAATAGCCTCGCAGCTATAGGGCCATGCCGAGAACGAGAACGGGTTGGAAGCGGCGTCGGCCGGACGAGTCACCAGCACGCCATCACCGTGGCTAGAGCGCAGGGCAACCCAGCGGGTACCCTCGCGGTTGGCACAGTCCTGAGGCATAACGTAGGGCGTGAACATGTCGTCGACCGTAGTGCGGTAATGACCGACCGGGTTGGCACGCAGCGAGTCCGGATAGTTCTCGCCCGGGCCGTGGCCATACCACTCGACGGCACGATCGCAACCGGGAACCTCAAAGGAGATGCCGATGCGCGGGATAATGTCCGAATAGTCGCCGTAGGGCTCGCCGGAAACCTTGAGGTCGACGCGACCGCTCGGAAGCACGGTGTAGACAAGCTCGACGCGCATGCCGAACGCGCGGACGGGAGGAGCAATACGTTGGCTCACGGTAACGACGACCGCATTGCCGTCCTGCTTCCAAAAAACCTTGCGGGTGGACGTCTGCATTACATCAATGAAGTTGTCCTTCCACAGGGAGTCGTACTCCTGGGCGTGGTTGTCGACGAGCGGATGCCAAAAACCAACCTGGGGACCAGAGGCCATGACGTCACGGCCGGATGCCTTCCACTTGCTCACGGTGCCGTTTACCTTGCTGAAGGTCAGCTCGCCGTTGAGGGAGTGAATGCGAATCTCCTGCTCGGTCTCCTCGACCGTAAGCTCAGGACGAGCTGGGGCGGCGATGGCCGGCGCCGGATGGTTTGCGATGGCAAACTGGCTTGCACCCAGCTGGAACATCGGCTCGCACCAGACGTGAGCGGCCATGGTGTAGGCGCGCACGGTCAGCAGGGTCTCGCCTACCGCGGCCTCGCGAATCGCCAGCGGAAGCTGAACGGACTCGCCGGGGGCAACCGCACCGGGCATGAGCGTCTTGCGGCAAACCACGTCGCCGTCCACCAGGGTCTCCGCCGACAGGCAAACATCCTCGAGGGTGGTAAACCAACGCTTGTTGGTGACGGTCAGCTCGCCCGCCTCGGCATCGTAGGCCATGCGAACCGGGCAGATGACCTGACCATACTCAGTGAGGCCCGGGCTCGGCTGCTGCCAAGGGAACACCATGCCGTCGATGCAGAAGTTGCTGTTATTGGGGTAATCGCCGTTGTCGCCACCATACATATCGTAGGCAACGCCGTCCTCGGTCACAGCAGCCAAACCGTGGTCGCACCATTCCCAGATAAACTGGCCTTGGATGCAATCCCAGCGATCGAAGACCTCCTGGTACTCGGACAGACCTCCGGGGCCATTACCCATGGAGTGGCCATACTCGCAGTTGATGCGCGGCTTGGGGAACGGATGCTCACCAAAGTCGTTCATCTGCGACACACGGGAGTACATCGTGGAAATGACGTCGACGGTATCGGCGTTGCGGTCCTCCTCGTAGTGGACCGGACGACCATCGAGCTTGTGAGCCTTGGCGTACATCGCGCGGATGTTGCAGCCATAGCCGCTCTCGTTGCCCAGCGACCACATGATGATGCACGCGTGGTTGCGCTCCTGCATCACCAGGCGCTCAATACGGTCGACGTAGGCCGGCTCCCATGCCGGGTCGTCGGTAACCAGGGCGATGTTGCCGATATTCTCGAAGCCGTGGCTCTCCATATCGGTCTCGGCGACCAGCATGATGCCATACTCATCACACAGCTCGTAGAAGCGCGGGTCATTGGCATAGTGAGAGGTGCGCACTGCGTTGATGTTGTGCTGCTTCATGAGCTCCAGGTCGCGGCGCATGCGATCGAGGCCCACGGCGCGGCCCTTGTGATCGTCGTGATCGTGGCGGTTGACGCCATGCATTTTAAAGTAAGTGCCGTTGAGGTAGATATGATTGCCCTCGACCGTCACCTCGGCAAGACCCTGGCGATGCGGGACGTACTCGCTCACCTTGTCGCCGTCGTAGACCTCAAACGTAAGATCGTAGAGGAAGGGGTCCTCGGGATTCCAGAAGTGGGCATCGGTCACGCTGCACTCGGCATGGCTGTCGACGCACTCACCCGTAGCCACCACGTTCTCGCCATCGCTGAGCGTAAACACAACGCGGGAAGCGCCCTCGGCAACCGTATCGAGCGTGATCAGAGCGGCATCGCCCTCGCGGTGCGTGCGGAACCTAAAGTCGACCAGGTGCGCGGCGGGACGCTGCATAAGGTACACATCGCGGAAGATGCCCGAGGCCCACCACATGTCCTGATCCTCGATGTAGCTGCCATCGCTGTACTGCAGGACCTTGACCGCAAACAGGTTGTCGCCCTCGACGAGCGCGTCGGTCACGTCGAACTCGGCAGACAGGCGCGAACCCTTGGTCATGCCGATATACTGACCGTTGACGTACAGCTCGCCATAGCTCTCGATGCCGTCGAAGCGAATGATCTCGCGAGCGCCGGCAGGAACGGCGGGAAGGTTGACGATGCGCTGGTAGACGCCCGTGGGGTCGTCGGAGGGAACGAACGGCTGATCAACCGGGAACGGGAAACCCTCGTCGGTGTAGGCAAGGTTGCCATAGCCGTCCACCTGCCACAGGTGCGGAACCTCCACGTGATCCCACTCGGGCTTGTACGTGGAGAGTTCCTCGTTGGAGACGGCAGCGGGGCCCTCAAAGAGGCGGAACTGCCACGAGCCGGACAGCTGGACAAACCCGCGCGACAGCTCGCGGCTGTACGTTGCAGCGAGATCGGCGGTCTCGTAACCCATAAAGTACGCATGGGGTGCCAGGCGGTTCCTGTGGGTGAGCGCTTGGTTTTCCCAATCGTTAATGGCGTCCATGGTGATGCTCCTTCATCATCGTAGTGATTCTTGTGCAACCGGTTGTCCTTATCTTACGGGCGATGTAAAAAACTGTGCAACCGGTTGTCCGCTGAACGGTCGATTTGGCAGGGTTAACGGTGCAACCGGTTGTACAATCGCAACACTTATGTCACCCTGAGTATCGAAACTCAGCACAAGACATCGTTCTTAAGCTCGTAGGCAACCTCCACGCCCGCTGATATCTCACCCACACGAGACGTATTCGATTTCGGCTTGGTTGCAAAACGACACCGGTCACCGGATATCATGAACGCTGTTCAGGCGCACTATAGTAAGCTGTATCCGCACTAGCCCGTATCAGTGACAACATCGACCGCATTTTCCAGGAGACGCCATGACACAACCAGTTCGCACCGCACCTACGCTTGCCGAGGTTGCCGCAGCTGCCGGCGTGTCGCGCTCCACGGCATCGCGCGCCCTCAACGATTCGCCCCGCATTAGCGAGGAAACCAAAAAGCGCGTCCGCGCGGCGGCCAAGGAAGTCAATTTTGTCCCCAACGCTCGTGGCCGAGCGCTCGCTGTCGGGCGCACGGAAATCATCGCCGTGCTCGTGACCGAGCCTCTGAGTGAACTCTTCAGCGACCCCACCTATAGCGAGTTTTTGAGCGGCATTACCGAGGAACTGTCGGAGTCGTCCTATCTGCCCGTTATCTTGCAGGCGTCTTCTACGCATGAGCGCAACCGCGCACGCGAGCACTTTGAGCGCCGCTCGTTCGACGCCGTGATCGACGTCTCTCCCTACAAAGGCAGCGAGCTGCTCGAGGTGCTGCGCGAGCTGGGCGTACCCACCGTGTTGTGTGGCCAGCTCGAGGGCCACCCCTATCGCGATGTGTTCTCGACGGTCTACTCTGACGACGAAGAGGGCGGACATTTTGCGGCACTCGCCATGAAGGATCGCGGGCGCAAAGATATCGTCGCCGTGTTGGGACCGCAAGACAACCCCGCTGTTGTCGACCGCCTGCGCGGCTACCGTGCCGTCTTGGGCGAAGACCTCCCAGACGCAAACGTTATCTATACCGGCTGGAACAGCGGAGACGGCTATCAGGCCATGCACCAGATCCTCGCGCGCGAGATTGCTTTCGATGGCGTGCTCTGCGGATCGGACCGTATCGCAGCTGGCGTCATCACCGCACTCAACGAGGCAGGCCTATCCGTTCCTGCGGACGTTTCTGTCGTCGGCTTCGACGATCACGAGATTGCGGCGCGCTGCGTCCCCGCGCTCACGACCGTCCGCCAGCCCCTGCGCGAAGAAGGACACATGGCCGCCAACATTGCGCTCGACATGATCAAGGGTGCCGAGCCCACCACCTCCGTGATGCACATGCAGCTGATCCAGAGAGACTCGCTATAAGAAACTGGGGGCAGGCTTTCCGCCAGACAGTTGTTGCGGAAAGCCTGCCCCATTATTTTGCCGAATTCTGGGTCGCGCTTTCCCAGAGGACCCCCTTTGGGAAAGCGCGACCCCTTCTGGACGCAGATTCCGGGTTGTAGTTTCCCGGCGCACGACGGCAAGCCTCCAAACCATGACGTCACGACATAAAAAACGAGGGAAGGCACGCGTCCTTCCCTCGTTGCGGGCAATATATAGCCACTCGCCTACATCAGGCGCAGGCTGACGTCCTTGAGCTGGGCGCCACTAACGGTACTCGGGGCACCCGACATGAGGTCGGAGCCGCTGGCCGTCTTGGGGAACGCCATGACGTCGCGGATGGAGTCGGAGCCGGTAAGCAGCATGCACACGCGGTCCAGGCCCAAAGCGAAACCGCCCATCGGGGGCGCACCAAACTTGAGGGCCTCCATGAGGAAGCCAAACTGCGACTCGGCGCGCTCCTCGGTAAAGCCCAGGAGCTTGAGCATGGACATCTGCATCTCGGCGTTGTGGATACGCATACCGCCGCCGCCGGCCTCAAAGCCGTCCATGACAAAGTCGTAGGTGCAAGAACCGGCTGCCAACGGGTCGGCCTCGATCTTGGCGATGTCGGTCTCGGTCGGCAGGGTAAAGGGCTGGTGCTCGGCAGCGTAAGCCTTGCGGTCCTCATCCCAATGGAACAGCGGGAAGTTGACGACCCACAGGAAGTCGTGACCCTCGCGCTTGATCTCGAGCGCATTGGCCATGTGGGAACGCATGCCGCCCAGGATCTCGTCAGAGAGCAGGCGCGGGCCGGCGGCGAACATCACAAGGTCGCCGGGCTCGACGTCCATGCGCTCGCGCAGAGCCGCCATCTCCTCGTCCGAGAAGAACTTGACGATGGGGCTGTTGATAGAGCCGTCCTCGCGGAAGGCGATCCAAGCCAGACCCTTGGCGCCAAACGTGGAGGCCACGCCGGCGAGCTTATCGATCTTGGCACGTGCCCAGGCACCGGCGCCCTTGGCGTTGATGGCCTTGACGACAGAGCCCTCCTCGTTTGCGGCAGTCGCAAAGACCTTGAACTTGGAGTGGGCGAAGATGTCGGTCAGGTCGACCAGGTGCATGCCATAGCGGGTATCGGGCTTGTCGGAGCCATAGGTGTCCATGGCCTCCCAGTAGTCCATGCGACGCAGCGGCGTGGGCATCTCGACACCCATGCGGCCGAAGGCATCGGCCAGGACCTCCTCGAGCGCGCTCATGACATCGTTCTGGTCCACGAAGGACATCTCGATATCGACCTGAGTGAACTCGGGCTGACGGTCGGCGCGCAGGTCCTCGTCGCGGAAGCACTTGGCAACCTGGTAGTAGCGCTCGACGCCACCGACCATGAGCAGCTGCTTCAGGAGCTGCGGGGACTGCGGCAGGGCGTAGAAGTTGCCCGGCTGGATACGGCTGGGAACGATGAAGTCTCGAGCGCCCTCGGGCGTGGACTTAAACAGGGAGGGCGTCTCGACCTCCATGAACTCACGGTTGTGCAGCGCCTCGCGAATGGCAAAGGTGAAGTCGGAGCGCAGCTTGAGGTTGGCCATCATCTCGGGACGGCGGAGGTCCAGATAGCGATAGCGCAGACGGGTGTCCTCGCTGGTCTCGATGCCGTCCTCGATCTGGAACGGCGGGGTGACGGACGTGTTGAGCACCTCGGCGTGGTCGGTCAGGACCTCAATCTCGCCGGTCGCGAGCTTAGTGTTGGTGGTCTCCTCGCCACGGGCGCGCACGACGCCGTGGATCTTGATGGGCCACTCGGGACGCATGGTCTCGGCGATCTTAAAGGCGTCGCCGTCAGAGTGCTCGGGGTCGAAGGTGAGCTGCGTGATGCCCTCGCGGTCGCGAAGGTCGCAGAAGATAAGGCCGCCGTGGTCGCGGCGACGGCTCACCCAACCGGTGAGGGTGACCTCTTCGCCCACGTTCTCGAAGCGAAGCTCGCCGCAGGTACGGGTGTGCATGGAATGCTCATCGATGGGACGGGTCTGGCTCATACCAGTGATCCTCCTTTATGGATCTGTGCCGCCCCGTGTCGTTCCGGGCGGCGTCGTACAGATTTGCCCAGCCTGCGTAAACCGCGCAGCCAGACATGGCGTTCTATCTTATCGCACCCGCGTCGATGTGCCGCGAAAAAGTAGCTCTTGCCCAAAGACTTGACGGAGACGAAACAATTGACGCACCGCGGCCGTCGCTCAGGCGCACGGCGTGCGACAATGTGCCCCAACACAACTGCACTCGGAAAGGCCCCTCATGACCGCACGCCTCATCGTTATGGATATCGACTCCACGCTCATCAACCAGGAGGTCATTGACCTGTTGGGCGAGGAGGCCGGCGTAGGCGAGCAAGTAGCGCGGATCACCGAACGTGCCATGCGCGGCGAGCTCGACTTTAAGCAGGCGCTCGAGGAGCGTGTGGGGCTGCTCGCCGGCTTGGACGAGAGCGTGTTCGAGCGTACCTTTGCGCGCGTGACGTTTACCCCCGGCGCGCTGAAGCTTGTGCGCTCGGCGCACAGCAAGGGCTGGAAGGTCGGCGTGGTAAGCGGCGGCTTCCACGAGGTCGCCGATAGATCGTGGCCGCTGCGGGCATCGATTTTTGCCTGGCCAACCGCCTGGAAGTCGTGGACGGCAAGCTCACGGGCAAGCTGGCGGCAGACATTGTGACCAAGGAATCCAAGCTCATCCAGCTGCTGGACTGGGCAGTTGAGTGCGGTGTCGACATGGCCCATACCGTGGCAATCGGCGACGGCGCCAACGACATCCCCATGATTCAGGCCGCGGGCACGGGCATCGCGTTTGTGCCAAGCCCAAGACGCGCGAGGCCGCCCCGTTTGCCATCGACGAGCGCAACCTGATGCTCGCCATGGACATCATCCTGCGCGACTAGCCGATCCGCCTAACAACAGAATCAATTCCTCTATGTCTAGTTTCCGAACGATTTTGTTCTAATGTTCGGAAACTACCCTTCTCGTGCTAGACTTTGCGCCGTCGAAGGGAACATATATGGATAAGCGAGATCTAGAGCAGCTACTGAGCGATGTTGCCGGCGGATCAGTCACCCCTGCCGACGCCCTCACACGCATCCAGACGGCTCCGACCGCCGATTTAGGCTTTGCGCAGCTCGATCTTTCGCGCGGAGTGCGCCAGGGAGCCGGCGAGGTTGTCTACGGTGCCGGTAAAACCGCCGAGCAAATTGCCGCCATTATCGAAGCGCTGCGCGATGCCGGCCAGGAGCGCATCCTGGTCACGCGCCTGGATGCCGAAAAGGCAGCCCGCACCTCGGAGCTCCTCGGCAACGGCATCGACCTGGGATATGTCCCGGACGCGCAGCTCGCCCTCGTGGGCGGCAAGCCCTCCCCTACCGGCAACGGACGCATCGTCGTCGCCTGCGCCGGCACGAGCGACTTGCCCGTCGCCGAAGAAGCCGCGTTGACGGCCGAGTTCTATGGCAACGAGGTCGACCGCCTCTACGACGTGGGTGTCGCCGGCCTGCACCGTCTGCTCGCGCATGCCGAGGAACTTGCTCAGGCACAGGTGGTCATCGCCATCGCCGGCATGGAGGGCGCACTGGCGAGCGTTGTCGGCGGTCTGGTGAGCTGTCCGGTCATCGCCGTTCCCACCAGCGTGGGCTACGGCGCGAGCTTTGGTGGCGTAGCCGCGCTGCTCGCCATGCTCAACTCCTGCGCCAGCGGCGTTTCGGTCGTCAATATCGACAACGGCTTTGGTGCCGCCTACCAGGCAAGTCTTATCAATCATCTGAGCGCCGGCGCGTCCTACGCCCATTAAGGAGCATTCCATGTCCAACCATCAGCACACGCTTATCATCGACGGCACCTCGGGCATCAGCGGCGACATGACCGTCGCGGCCCTGCTCGATCTGGGCGCCAGCGAGGAGCACCTGCGCGAACAGCTCGCCACACTGCCGGTTGACGGGTTTGAGGTTGCCGTTACACGCGTAAACAAGCATGGCATCGACGCCTGCGACTTTGACGTTCAGCTTGCAGAGGAGCTCGAGAACCACGATCACGATATGGCCTGGCTCTACGGCAACGAAGCAGCTACCAAGCACACACACGAGCATGAGCACCACCATCATGACCATGTCGAGCACGAACACGAGCACTGCCACGATCATGACCATGAGGCCCACGGTCATGGCCACGAGGGTCACCATCACGCCCACCACCATCACCACCGTTCTTTGGCGGATGTCACCGCCATCATCGACGGCTCACAGCTAAGCGATGGCGCCAAGCGTCGTGCGCTCGCCATCTTTACTGCACTTGCCGCCGCCGAGGCCAAGGCCCACGGCAAAACGCCCGAAACCGTCATGTTCCACGAGGTGGGCGCCGTCGACTCCATCGTCGACGTCTGCTCTGTCGCCATCTGCCTCGATGACCTGGGTATTGAGGACATCGTTGTCGAGTCGCTTTCCGAGGGCCACGGCACCATCCGCTGCGCCCACGGCCTCATGCCCATTCCCGTCCCCGCCGTTGTCAACCTATGCCAGGCGGGCAATATCGCCCTCACGCCCGTACCGGTCGCCGGCGAGCTCGTGACGCCCACGGGCGCCGCCATCGTCGCCGCGCTGCACACGTCCGAGCACCTGCCGGCACGCTACCGCATCGAAGCTGTCGGCTACGGCGCCGGCAAGCGTCCCTACGAGGGTTGCTCCGGCACGCTCCGTTGCCTGCTTGTTCAAGTGGATGCATAACCATGGATGCCCGCAAAGAAAAAAGCCGCGCCGCTATTGTCACGGCGTTTTCCGAGCTCCTTCGCGAGGAGGACTACGGCAAGATCACTGTCGGCGACATCATCGCTCGCGCCCACGTAGGCCGCGCGACATTCTACGGCCTCTTTAAGAGCAAAGACGACCTACTGTCCGAGCTCGTGAGCGACATCTGCACCCACGCCCTCGACGACGATGGTACGCCGCTCGACGACCCACTCGTGCAAGTCGAGCATATCCTCAACAACCTCTGGGAGCGCCGTCAGGGCGTACGAGCCCTCGTAGCCGGTGCCGGCTCACGCGTCTTCGCCGACTGTCTCCGCAAGACCATCATGTCGCGCGCAGCCGAAACCGTCCCCGCCGACCCCGCAGGCCCCGCTGGCACCATGGACCGCAGCTTCTTACTACACCACATAGCCTCAAGCTTCGTAGCCACCGTCCAATGGTGGGCCTGGCACAACTTCCAAGCAGACAAAGCCGACGTAGCCAAAGACTACTTATCAGCCATAAAACCCCTCTTCAACTAAGTAAGAACATCATCCCAAAGCATCGCCCCAACCCAGGGCGCCACGCATCCCAAAGTGTCACTCGCGCTTCACCGCCCTCAACAGCAACAAGCCCCTCCCATCCAAATCCAAATTCAGATTTATATGTTGGGCTGCTTGCTCGAGCGCAGCAAAGACCCCGCAGCTGGCCGCATGGGGTAACTTCCCAGCGCATTCCGCAGGACGCAAAAAGGCTCGCCGCACGAAGTGCGCAGCGAGCCTTTTTGCATGTCCGAGGACGCGCTGGGAAGTTACCCCATGCGGCCAGCGGACAACTATGTAGCCTCAGACTAGAACATGCCCAAGAAACCATGCACAAACAGCGCGGCCAGAGCGGCACCGACAAACGGCGCGATGCCAGGAACGAGCAGACCGTACTTCCAGTTGTTGTCGGCCTTGTTCTTGATCGGCAGCACCTGATAGGCCATGCGAGGACCAAGGTCACGAGCCTGGTTCATGGCGAAGCCGGTGATACCGCCCATGCCCATGCCAACAGCCCAAACGATCAGACCGACGCAGATGGCGAGCATCAGGACGTTCTCGCCAGCACGGTTAGCAGCAGCAAGGATGGCGCTGATGAACACAAAAGTGCAGATAGCCTCGCAGAAGAAGTTGCGGGCATAGTTCGTACCCTCGGTGGTGGGGTTGGTCGAGAAGATATTGCGCTGGGCAATGGGATCGACGACACCATCGGAAGCCTTGAACTCATCGGCATACATAAGCCACGCGATCACGGCACCCGCAAAGCCGCCGAGCATATCGGCAATCATGAAGGGGATGCAGCTGCTCCACGGCACCAGGCCGACGATGCACTGGGCAAGCACCATGGCGGGGTTCATGCACACGGCGCCGCCAAAGATAAACAGAGCAACCGAGATGCCAAAAGACCAAGTGGTGATGGCAAACATATGACCAGAGCCCTGATACTTGGTGCCCTTGAGCACGGTATCGCAGTGCACGCCCACGCCAAAGATGATCATGAGGGCCGTTGCGCCGAATTCGCAGAGGAGTTTGGTAAGCATAAAACCTTATCTTTCTTGTCGGTTATAAACGATTCGTTTAGGCCGCGTACTAGTGCTGAGCGACGACAACGCCCAGGCCATCGGGAATGACGGCCACCTTGGCATCGGCACCCTTCATCTCAAAGGCGAGCTTGAGCGCCTCATCGAGGGTGTTAACCGGCGTCATGTGCATATCCTTGATCATCTGGTGATCGCACAGGTCGGTAACCATGATCACAGGGTGATGCGCCAGGATGCGGGCAAAGATCTGGCTCGTCCACTGGTCGGGCAGGGTCTCGTCCTTAGGACGGTCGATGCAGGCGCGCTCAAACTCTGCCGGATCATTGTCGGCGATGTTGTGATAGAAGCCCTCGCCACCGTGACCGTCGGCACAACCGGCGACATCGATGATCACGCCGCCCTCGGGAAGTGTGGCCTCTGCAGAGCACATGCCCTTCACGGCCTGATAGATGTTCTGGTCGAGCGGGTAGCCGCCGTTGGTGGTAATGGCAATCTCGCACTCGACGGGCTCAACGCCGGCAAGGCTCTTCACGAACTCGCAGCCAGCCTCGTGCGCCTTGTGGATGTCGCCGGCAAAGGAGCCGATGACCTCGTGCTTGCCGTTGAGCACCACGTTGAGCACAAAGGCAAGGTGAGCCATCTCGGCAGCGGCAAACATGTCCTCGCTCACGTGGTTGTGGCACAGGTTGCCGGCACGCGAATGGGAATCGTTCACAAACTGACCGTTGTGGTTGTACATGATGGTCTTGTAGCTGGCGATACCAGGCAGGACGGACTTGCGGCTACCAGAGAAACCGGCAAAGAAGTGCGGCTCAATAAAGCCCTCGGCAAGCAGCAGATCGCAATCGGCAGCAATCTTGTTGATGATGCACTCGCCGCCAGAAGGCAGAGTGCCGATCTTTTTCATCATGCTGTCGTCGGTCGCGACGTGCATAACGATTTCCTCGTTGGCAACGATCTCCTCGCCGTACTTGTTGACGAGCTCCTCGTGCGTCGACGGACGATGCATACCCGTAGCAACCAGAATACGCACGCGAGCCTCGGGCGCAGCAGAATGGATGTGATGCAGCAGAATAGGCATCGTCACACGCGAGGGAACGGGACGCGTATGATCGGAGCTAATGATGACGATATCCTTCTTGCCAGCACAAAGCTCCTCGAGCGAAGGCGAGCCATAAGGGTTGGCAAGTGACTCCTCTACCAGCTCTTCCTGCGATTTCGTGGTCTTAAACTCGTTTTGATGACCTTCCATCACACCCGCGAAATTCTTATCCTCGAGCTCCAGATGCAACGTCTTGTGGTCAAACGGTAGTTCACATTCAAACAATGACGAGCGCCCTCTTCCTTTCAACTGACACACTAGATTAACCGTTGGAAGGATACGCCGCTCACCGAAAAACACCACCGTCCACCGACTCATTAACACAACGTTCATATTTGACCCACAACAAAACGGCCGCGACCCCAAACGGGACCGCGGCCGTCACAGCTGTAAGGCGCAAAGCGCGCCTTATTCCCTTCAGCTTTAATCCCTGAAGACCGAGGACGAAGGGACCCGACGGGTTTCCCTCTGAATGCATTCCGCAGCACGAAGCCCCCTTATCCGCAGCTCCGAAGGAGCAGGATAAGGGGGCTTCAAGTGCGAGGACGCATTCAGAGGGAAACCCGTCGGGTCCCGGTGAGAGCCACAGGGCTATCGATTACCCCGTGTTCTGCAATCCTGCCGAGACGCCGGTCACAGTCGAAAGAATCAGGCTCATGTACTCGGCCTTCTTCTCCTCGGCCATCTCGTCCTGGTTCATACGCACCTCGCGAAGGGCGCGGACCTGGGCGATGGACAGGGCGTCGACATAGGGGTTACGCACGCGAACGGCGCAGCCGAGCACGCGACGACGCTGCAGCGGCCATTCGTCACCGACGATGGCAAGGACCCACTTACGGGTGAGCTGCATCTCGGTAAAGACCTTCTCGGACAAATCCTCGCGGTCGCCCAGGTGCAGATACATCTTGGCGATGCGCTGGTCGGTCTTGGCGATCGACATCTCGATGTTGTCGATAAAGGTGCGGAAGAACGGCCACTCCTGGTAGGCAGCCTTGAGCTGGTCAAGATCGCCAAGCTGCTCGCAGGCGGTGCCCAGACCGTACCAAGCGGCCAGGTTAATGCGCGCCTGGCTCCAGCTGAAGATCCACGGGATGGTACGCAGGTCATCGAGCGACTTGGCGCCCAGACCGCGCTTGGCGGGACGCGAGCCGATCGGCAGCAGACCGACCTCGGTCAGCGGCGTCACGGTCGAGAACCACGGTGTAAAGTCCTCGGTGTTCAGCAGGTCCAGATAGCGTTCGTGGCTTGCGGTGTT
>ENA-OQKC01000027-OQKC01000027.1-human-gut-metagenome-genome-assembly--contig:-NODE-27-length-49903-cov-3.875864_pt1 | contig 49903 bp, 40 predicted proteins | sample MGYA00242774_ERZ504790 | MGnify/ENA primary metagenome ERZ504790 (study PRJEB26092, sample SAMD00036419) | human gut metagenome | host: Homo sapiens | study: EMG produced TPA metagenomics assembly of...
TACATCGACTATTACAACAACCGCCGAATTAAATTAAAACTAAACGGCCTGAGTCCTGTGCAATACAGAATTCAGACCGTTGGGGCCGCTTAATTCGTTTTTTGTCTAACTTTTGGGGTTCATTTCAGGCGCTGAGAGGGCCTTTCTATCGCTATCAGGTGTGGGTGCAGAGATAATCCACCCATGCGTCATACCCGGCGGGCAGCAGATGGTAGCCGTCCGGCTGGGCGTATTCCTCGATGAGGTCGCCGTTCTCGTCGGCCAGCGCCTCCCAGAGGTTCAGGAAGGTGCAGCCCTTTTCCAGCGCGATGGCCGAAAGAGCATCGTTTATCTCACAGAGCCGCTCCTTGTAGAGCCGGGGGACTTTTTGATCACTTCAGGCCGGACCGGGGTGATGGACTGGACGTAAATTTTCGTGTTGGGCAGTGCCTGCGAGATCATGTCCAGCATCAGCCGGTAATAGGTGAGGAAGCTGGTATAATCACTGTCAGCGGTCAGCACATTGGTACCCAGCAGGATGTAGAGCGCCCGGGGCTGCTGGGAGGCCAGCGCTTCCATCGGGACTTCCTTTTCGCCGTCGGCCCGGCGGCAGGTGGTGTTGTTGACGACGGCATTGGGGCCGACGCCCTTATAGGCGCAGAAGTGCGCGTTGGGCAGGCCGGTGTCGTACAGCTGCATCCCCTGCGTCAGGCTGTCGCCCAAAAAACTCACGTCCGAAAAGCTGCTCCGCTCCACGGCAGGGCTGGCAGGCTGGGCGGCGAGGCGGAAATCCATCGCGGTCATCCCGTTGTCGAGGGTCTGGACACTGAGGCGTCGGGCCGGGGTGTAGCTGATGGTGTTCCACTCGCTGCCGGTCAGCTCCTGCTGCAGAATGGTGGGGCCTTGGGCCGTATTGGGGGCTGGCTCGCGGTGAAGGCGCTTCCAGAGGACGCCCACAGCGGCCAGAAGCACCAGTAGGATGAGCAGCGCAGCGGTGATGAAGATCCTGCGCCAGCGCCGATGAAGGATGCGGCGGCGATATTCCTGATAATCTGCCATAATGTCCTCCTGTGGCGGAATGGTTACTTTCGCCCCTATTATACAGCACAGCCCCGGCCCGTGCAACCCGTGAGGAAAAATTCCCATATTCCGGGGGCCTGCCCTTGCGTTTTCTATTATAAATATGATATACTAAAGTGAATCAAGTATGATAGGGAGGCTTTCACGATGCCATTTACTCCGAAACTGACTTATAAAGGCAAGCCCCTCGTCCGCAAGGACAATGAGCTGTATTACGGCTGCATGACCGACCCGTATGTGCTTTATCTGCAGATCCAGTCCACCAAGACCGTGGGCGGTGTGGATGTGGCAGACAAGGTCCATCTGCAGCTGCTCTCTACCGATGAGTCCAAGCCCCGTGAGGCCCGCGTGGCACGTCAGACCACCAAGAACGGCCTGTACAATGCGCTGGACATCGGCAGCATCTGGCTGCAGAAGGCAAACGAGAACGGCTGAACCCAAACGCGAACCGCAAGCTGCTGAAAGGGACTGCTCCTGCATGGAGCGGCCCCTTTTTTGCTGTGCAAATATTTTGCGTTATGCGGAGCTTTGTGGTATACTTATCCTGATATTTTATGCACAAAAGGCAGGAATGAAATTATGCTGCATGATCCGGAACTGCATTATCTGGATAACGCCGCCACCACCATCGTTGCTCCCGAGGTGGCAGACGTGATAGACAAGGCCATGCGGGAGCACTGGGCCAACCCCTCCAGCCTCTATGTCCCCGGCGCACGGAGCGAAGAGGCCCTGAACGCCGCCCGTGCCGCCGTGGCCCGCACCCTGGGCTGCAAGTCGAAGGAGCTGTACTTTACCTCCTGCGGCAGCGAGGGCAATAATCTGGCCCTGCTGGGCGCGGCCCAGACCCGTACCTTCGGCAAGGGCATCGTGGTGTCGGGCTTCGAACACCCCAGCGTCCAGCGCCCGCTGGAACGTCTGGCCGCGCAGGGCTATAACGTCACTGTCGTGAAGCCTCAGGCCGACGGCACACTGGATATCAACAAGATGCTGGATGCCGTGGACAAGAACACCATCCTCGTGGCCTGCATGATGGTCAACAACGAGATAGGCACCCGCAGCGACGTGGAGCGTCTGGCCGCCGAGGTCAAGCGCCGCAACAGCCGCACCATCGTCCATGTGGACGCCGTGCAGGCGTGGATGCGCGTCCCCATCAAGCTGGACAACATCGACACGATGACCGTCAGCGGCCACAAGATCCACGCACCCAAGGGCGTCGGTGCGCTCTACCTGAGTGACCGGCTGGTGCAGGCGTTCCAGCCGCCCTATCTGGGCGGTGAGCAGGAGCGCGGTCTCCGCCCCGGCACCGAGAACCTGCCCTATGCGCTGGGCCTTGCCGCCGCGGCCACCCGCCTGGCCGGCAGCATCAAGAGCCGCGACAAGGCTGTGCGCGCCCTCAACGACCGCCTCCGCGCGGGGCTCTCTGTGTTCCCGGAGGTGGAGATCAACAGCCCGGCGGGCGCTGTGCCTGAGGTGCTGAATTTCAGCGAGAACTGCATCAAGAGCGAGACGATGCTGGCATGGCTGTCCGAGAAGCAGATCTACGTCTCGTCGGCCAGTGCCTGCGGCAGAGGCCAGCCCAGCCACACGCTGGCGGCTATGGGCCGCGACCCGCTGGCCATCGACACGGCCATCCGGGTGTCCTTCTGTGCCGACAACACCCCGGAGGATGTGGACGCCTTCCTCGAGCGCTTTGAGGATGGCATGAAGCACTTGCAGAGAATCAAAAAGTAAAAAGCAGCAGCTGCCCGGGCCGGTGGGAGGGGAGTTTCTCCGAGGACCGTCCGCTGGGGTGGGACCCTGTTGCCGAAGGCAATAGGGCGGGCGATGGAATGGCCCGACTCGTGTCCGAGGAGAAAGCTACCGGAGCACCGGCTGATGAACAACACAATATTAGGAGAAGCTATTATGCGCGAAGTCATTATGGGCTATCAGGGCGAAATGTCCCTGAAGGGCCTCAACCGCAACCAGTTTGAATCGACGATGATGAAGATCCTGCGCTACCGCCTCAAGACGGTGGGCAAGTTCCGCGTCTACTGCACCCAGTCCACCTTCTACATGGAGCCGGAAGAGGAAGATATTGATATGGACCTCGCCTTTGAGCGGGTGAGCAAAGTGTTCGGCCTCGCGGCCCTCAGCCGTGCTGTGGTCTGTGAGAAGGATCTCGACACCATCTGCCAGACCGCCGAGGATTATCTGGGCGACAGCCTCCACGGCATCAAGACCTTCAAAGTCGAGGCCCGCCGTTCCGACAAGACCTTCCCCATGACCAGCCCCGAGCTGATGCGGGAGCTGGGTGCCTATCTGCTGGGCAGGCACAACTACCTGCGGGTGGACGTCAAGAACCCTCAGTTCAAGGTCATCGTGGAGATCCGCGATTACGGTGCGTATATTCATGGCCCGAAAATACAGGGTGAGGGCGGTCTGCCGGTGGGCACCTCCGGCCGCGCCCTCAATATGCTGTCCGGCGGCATCGACAGCCCTGTGGCGGCATACCGGATGGCAAAGCGCGGCCTCGGCCTCGACCACATCCATTTTGCGTCCCCTCCGTATACTTCTGAACGCGCAAAACTGAAAGTTAAGGCTCTGGCCCAGCTCATCACCCCCTATACCGGCAGCACCAACCTCTTTGTGGTGCCGTATACCAAGCCCCAGGAGTATATCCGCGATAACGCGCCCGACGTTCTCTTCACCGTCCTCATGCGCCGCAGCATGATGCGCATTGCCAACATCATCGCCAGGAAGCAGGGCTGTGAAGCCCTCGTCACCGGCGAGAGCCTGGCACAGGTGGCCAGCCAGACCGTCAAGGCTCTGCAGTGTACCGACGCCGCCCAGGACCTGCCCATCCTCCGCCCCCTCATCGGCATGGACAAGACCGAGATCGTCGAGACGGCCCGCCATATCAACACCTTCGAGACGAGCATCCTGCCCTATGAGGACTGCTGCACCATCTTCACCCCGCCGCACCCGAAGATCCGCCCCGAACTGAGCGAGATCCTCGAAGCCGAGGCCGGGATGCCCGGTCTGGCAGAGCTGGAAGCCGAGGCCGCAGAGGCCACCGAACGTATCCGCCTGCGTATCACCGACGACGTGGAATTCGAGGGCTGAGCCATGACAGCAGAGATCATCAGTGTGGGTACCGAGCTCCTTCTCGGCAACATCCTCAACACCAACGCCCAGTACCTCAGCCGGGAGCTGGCTGATCTGGGCATCACGGTCCAGCGGGAGAGCACCATCGGCGACAACCATGGCCGTCTGGCCGATTTCGTCAACGAGGCCAGGAGCCGCTGCGACTTGCTGGTCTTTACCGGCGGCCTCGGCCCCACGGCGGACGACCTGACCAAGGAGACCGTTGCCGCCTGCTTCGGGGATGAGCTGGCCTTCGATGAGGCCGAGTGGGACAAGATCACCAGCTACTTTGCCCGCACCGGCCGCGAGACGACCCCCAACAACCGCAAACAGGCGATGGTCCCCACCAAGGGCCATAAAATCATCAACAACCACGGCACTGCCCCCGGCGCGTGGTTCGAGCAGGACGGCCACTGCGCCGTCCTCATGCCCGGTGTCCCCCACGAGATGAAGGCCATGTGGACGGAGAGCGTCCGCCCTCTGCTGATGGAGCGCCAGAATTGCACTCTCCACTCCGTCACCCTCCGTGTGCTGGGCGGCGAGAGCGATATTGAGTATAAGGTGCGCGACCTGCTGGAAAATCCGAATCCCACCGCCGCCATCTACTGCAAGACCGGCGAGTGCGAGATCCGCATTACCGCCCGCGCCCGCTCCGACGAGGACGGCGAAAAAATGTGACCGCGCGTATGCCAAAAAGTTCTATGATATGCTGGGCGATGCGGTGTATGATGAGGATGTGACCGGTCTGGAAGAGACGGTGGTCCACACCCTGCAGGAAAAGGGTCTGACCATCTCCACCGCCGAGAGCTGCACCGGCGGCCTCATCGCACAGCGCCTGACCTCCGTGTCCGGCTCCAGCGAGGTGTTCGGCTATGGCTTTGTCACCTACTGGGAGCAGGCCAAGGCAAAGCTCGTGGGCGTGGACCCGGCGGTCATCGAAAAGTACAACGTCGTGTCCGCCCCCGTGGCGGCACAGATGGCTCTGGGTGCGGCAAAGGCTTCGGGCGCTGACATCGCTGTGAGCGTTACCGGTTTGGCCGGCCCCACCGGCGGCGACGAGGTGCGCCCTGTGGGCACCGTTTATCTGGGCGCTGCCCGGGATGGCGTGGCCTACGTCAAGAAGCTTTTCGTCTCCCGGCCTGACCGTGCGCTGGTGCGCGCCCGGGCCGCACAGGCTGCGCTGGAACTGGCGCTGCGTCTGGCACAGGGCAAAGTCCCTGCCGGGACGCAGGCCCTCACCGCTGCTCAGCAGTCGGACGACGAAGCGCTGGCCGCACTGGATGAGGCGTTCGTCCGGTAAAAATCAAAAATGAGGGGTTGATGGGATTTGGCAGAGGAGACCCGCTGTGTGCTGCGCCTGTACGGTGCGCCGCAGGGGCGGCTGGCGGCCGCTGTGGCGCTGTTTGCGCCCCAATGGAGGGCTGAGGCCCAGTGGAAGAGCCGGGGCGCAGAGACGCTGCTGGCTGTCCATGCGGACACGCCCACGGGACTGAAAAAGGCGGCCCAGAGCCTCCGCAGCAGCTTTGGCGCGGACGTATACGGTGCAGGCGATACCAGTCTGGCCGCTGCCGCCGTGCAGGCGCTGGAAGCCCATGATCGTCTGCTGGCCTGCGGCGATGCCGCCGCCGGTGCGCTTCTGGAATCCCGGCTCGAGAAAGTCCCCGGTGCCGAGAAGGTCTACGACTTCGGCACCATGAGCTATGCCGACGCCAAGGTCGGCCCCCAAATCGAAAAGCGCGCCCGGGCCAAGCTCGGCGGGGAAGGGGACAACCCCGACCCTGTCCGTCTGGCTCTTTCCCGAGCGCAGGCGGCCCGCCGCGTCGTGGGAACAGAGCTGGCCGTGGCCTGTGCCGAGCGGGAAAGCGACCATGTGCTGGTGCTCTGCACCAAAAAAGGCTGCTGGCTCCGCACCGTCCCCGCTGCAGATAACCCCGGCCTCTGGCTGCTGGATATGGTGCGCCGCGCCGCTGCCGGTCTGCCGCAGGCCGAGGGGACAGGCTTCCTTCCCGCCGGACAGACCAAACAGAGCGATCCTCCGGGCCGTTCGCAGAGCAAGGACCCGACCCCAAAGAAGAAGCATCCTCTCCGCGTTCTGCTGGCGGTGCTGGTGATCCTGGCGCTGGCGGCGTTCGGTGCGGCGTGGTATCTCACGGGCGGCGATCTCGCCGCCCTGCCCCAGCGCCTGAAGACCCTGCATCTGCCCGAGTGGGTCACCCTCTGGCAGGCCCATGAGCCGAAGCCCGGTGCAAGACTGATATAAAACACAAAGGGGCCGCTTCCCGGCAGAAATACGGGAAGCGGCCTCTTTTTATACAGCACAAAACCCCGCCGCAATGGGATGCTTCCCAATGCGGCGGGGCGTTTGTGTTAAAATACAGTCAAGTGACAGTGCTTAGAGCTGGCTCTGATATTCCTTGCGGTAGCCTTCCAGCTCCTTCTGGTTGCCATAGACGAAGTGGCCGTTGGCGATCTCCTCCCACACCGGCTTGTCCACGCTGTAGTCGTGGATGGAGGGGTCGTAGACCAGGAGCTTCTTGCTCTTTTCCAGACCCGGGTCGGGGATGGGAACGGCACTCAGCAGGGCTTTGGTGTAGGGATGCAGGGGGTGGAGGAACAGCTCTTCAGCCTCTGCAAGCTCCACGATGCGGCCCTTGCTGATGACGGCGATGCGGTCCGAGATGAACCGGACGACCGACAGGTCGTGGGCGATGAACAGGTAGGTCAGACCGCGGGACTTCTTCATGCTGTTCAGCAGGTTCAGCACCTGCGCACGGATGGAGACGTCCAGTGCGGAGATGGGCTCGTCAGCCACGATGAACTCCGGCTCCATGACCAGCGCACGGGCGATGCCGATACGCTGACGCTGGCCGCCCGAGAACTCGTGGGGGAAGCGGGAGGCGAACTCCGGCAGCAGGCCGACCTCATGCAGAGCGTTCATGACCTTTTCATGCAGGTCATTCTGGTCCTTGTACAGGTGGTGGTTCAACAGACCCTCAGCCACGATGTACTCGACCTTGGCGCGCTCGTTCAGAGAGGCCATGGGGTCCTGGAAGATCATCTGGACCTTGCGGATGACCTCACGGTCCAGCTCCTTGGAGATCTTGCCGTTGATCTTCTGGCCCTTGAAGAAGATGTCGCCGCTGGAAGTCGGGTTGATGCGGCAGATGGCACGGCCAATGGTGGTCTTGCCGGAACCGGACTCGCCGACCAGCGAGAAGGTCTCGCCCTTGTAGATGTCAAAATTGACGTGGTCCACGGCCACGAACTTCTTTTTGCCGGAGCCAAAGGTGATCTGAAGGTCTTTCAGCTCAATCAGCTTTTCACGCTCAGCCATTTAAGTTGGAACCTCCCATCTTTCCCATTTTCTCACGCAGGTTCTGGATGGAGTGCGGGCGTTCCATCTTGGGAGCCCGGGGGTCCAGATACCAGGTCTTTGCCGCGTGGGTCTCGGACACCTGGAAGAACGGAGGTTCTGCCACGAAGTCGATGGCCAGCGCGTGCTTGTTGCGGGGTGCAAATGCATCGCCCTTGATCTCATTGAACAGGTTCGGCGGCGTACCGTCGATGGTGGGCAGGGCCTCACCCTTGGTACCCAGCTGAGGCAGAGCCTGCAGCAGAGCCCAGGTGTAGGGGTGCCATGCGTCGTAGAAGATCTCCTCGACGGTACCGTACTCGACGATCTGGCCGGCGTACATGACGGCCACGCGGTCTGCCACGTTTGCCACAACGCCCAGGTCATGGGTGATGTAGATAACGGACATGCCCAGCTCCTTCTGCAGGTCACGGATGAGCTGCAGGATCTGTGCCTGAATGGTCACGTCCAGAGCGGTGGTGGGCTCGTCGCAGATGAGGATCTGCGGACGGCAGGCGGCAGCGATGGCGATGACGACACGCTGCCGCATACCGCCGGAGAACTCGTGCGGATACTGCTCGTAGCGGCGCTCCGGGTCGGGGATGCCGACCTTGGCCAGCATCTCGATGGCGGCCTTCTTGGCCTCCGCGCCCTTCAGACCCTGATGGTGCTCGATGCTCTCCTGGATCTGCTTGCCGATTTTCTTCAGCGGGTTCAGGCTGGTCATCGGGTCCTGCATGACCATGGCGATCTTCTTGCCGCGCACGCCCAGCCAGTCCTTCTCGGTGAACTTGGTCATGTCGCGGCCTTCGTACATGATGGAGCCGCCGGTGATCTTACCGTTGACATCCAGCATACCCACGAAGGTCTTGGTGAATACGGACTTGCCCGAGCCGGACTCGCCCACGATGGCCAGCGTCTCGCCGTCATAAAGGTCCAGCGAGCACTTGCGGATCGCGTTCAGCTTCTTGCCGCGCAGGCTAAAGGTGATCTCCACGTCTTTGGCAGAGATGATCGGTTGTCTATCCATTTTTGTGATTTTCTCTCCCATCTGTTAAACGTGGTTGCGCGGGTCAGCAGCATCCGAGAAAGCGTTGCCCATGATATAGAAGGAAATGGAGATGATGGACACGATGGATGCGGGGAAGACCAGCAGGTAAGGATAATCGAGGAAGAAGCCGCGCACCTTGCTCAGGATGAGGCCCAGAGACGGAGTCTCGATGCCCAGACCGATGCCCAGATAGGACAGGGTGGACTCGAGGTTGATGGTGGCGGGGATGCTCAGCGCCATGCGCAGGATGATGACGGAGACCAGATAGGGCAGGATGTTCTTGGTCAGAACGCGCCACAGCGGGGTGCCAAGGCAGCGGGACGCGAGGTTGTACTCGCGGTCACGGAACATGAACACCATGTTGCGGACGCGGCGGGCCATGACCAGCCAGCCGATGGCGATCATCGAGACGGCCATGATGGTGAAGCTCTGGCCGACGACCAGTGCGATCAGGGTCATGTAGATGATGTAAGGCACGTTGTCGATGAGGTTGTACAGCTCGGTGAAGAAGCGGTCCAGCTTACGGACATAGCCCCAGATCAGGCCGATGATGACGCCGAGGATGCTCTCGCCCACGGCAACGATGAGGGCCAGACGGATGGACACCTGAGTGGCGTACCACACCTGACACCAGTAGTCGCGGCCAAGGTTGTCGGTGCCGAACCAGTATTCACTGTTGGGCTTCCGGAAGGCCAGAGAGGAATCCGACACCAGCGTCTGATAATCGTACTTGCCGATGGCCAGTGCGATGAAGGAGAAGATGACGAGGAACAGGAACAGGATCAGGCAGACGACAGCGGCCTTGTGCTTGAGGAAGTTCTGGATGACAGAACCCCAGTAGCTGTAGTTGGAGTAGCCGACACGCTCGGCTTCTTCCGGAGAGTAATCGACGAAGTAGAACAGTTCGTCCTGCTTCTTGCCCTCAAAATCAGATGCTTTAGCCATCAGCGTGCGGCCTCCTTTCCGGTCAGAGTAATGCGCGGGTCAACCAGCATCATCAGCACGTCGCCCAGGAAAACACCCACGATGCCCAGTGCAGCGTAGAGGATGACCAGAGTCTGGACGACGTTCAGGTCATAGCGCTGGATGGCGTCGGTCAGCAGGGGACCCATGCCGGGAACGGAGAAGAACCGCTCCATCAGCAGAGAGCCGCCGACCGTCAGCAGGATGGACTGGGGGATATACTGCACCATGGGGACCATGGCGTTGCGCAGCACGTGCTTGAACATGATCTCGCTGGAGCTCAGGCCCTTGACGCGGGCCAGCTTGATATAATCGCGGGTCAGCTCGTCTACCATGTAGCGGCGGGTCCACAGAGCGTAGCCTGCGATAGACGCCAGCGACAAGCAGACGATGGGCAGCACGCTGGACGGGCCGACATTACGGGTGGAGTACAGCGTGGGGAAACCCAGGTATTTGGAGCCGAAGACCAGCACCAGCGAATAGGAGACCAGAGAAGGCACAGCGTTGACGAAAACGGTGTAGGCAGTGCCGATCCAGTCAAAGACCTTGTCCTTGAAGGCGGTCTGCAGGATGCCCAGCATGATGCCCACCAGCAGAGAGATGCCGGCGGAGATCAGGCCGAGGCGCATGGAGACGCCGAATTTCTTGCCGATGACCTTCACGACGGAGGCACCGTTCTGGATGCGGCGGGAAGTGCCGAAGTCCAGATGGAGCAGGTCGTTGTAGAAGTGCAGCAGCTGGGTGCCGATGGGGTCGGTCAGACCGGCGGCTTCCAGCGCGGCGTATTTCTGCTCTTCGGTAAACTTCATGAGCTGTTCTTCCGTGAAGTAGTAGTCCGTAGGCAGGCAGCGCATCAGCAGAAAGACGATGGTTGCGATCAATAAGATCGTGACGAGCGACTGAGCCAGCCGCTTGACGGTGTATTTTAACATGATAACCAAACCTTTATAAAATAATCATCAGGCTTTGGTTGCTGCATTGAAAGCAGCGGAGAAAGCCTCGTACTCCTCGGTGGTGTAGCCGTCGCCCTGACGGGTCTCCCAGTTGACGGCCTTGTAGTTGCAGGGACCGTACATGGCGTTGATCTTGGTGTACTCGTTGACGTGGGTCAGGCACCAGAGCACCTCGTACAGGCAGGGGATGCACAGTGCGTTGTTCAGCATGGAAGCCTCAGCCTTTGCGAATGCGGCATAGCGTGCATCGGTATCGGTGACGATGGCCTTTGCCTCAGTGACCAGATCGGTGAACTCCTGATAATCAGCCAGCAGCTCCTTCTGGTAATCCTGAGGATCCTTCTCAACGGCTGCGATCCAGGAGGTGGTCTGAGCGTAGTAAGCGTTGTCGTCGCTCAGGACTTCCTGACCCAGGAAGTTGACGGGGTCGCCGAAGTCAGCGCCCCAGCCGTTCTGCAGGATGGAGTGCAGCTGGACGTTACGGACTTCCTTATAAAGAGAAGAGACGTAGGTGCCGATGTCCAGCACGACGAAGTCATCGCCCAGGCTGTCGGAGAAGCACTGCTTCAGAACGGTGGCGGTATCCAGAGCAGTGGTGTCGCCGCTCTTGATGTAGTGGTAGCAGTGGACGGGGAAGGTGACGCCGATAGCGCTCAGCTCTTCCATGGCCTGCTTCTTCAGGTCAGCGATGTCGCCGCCGTTGTCGCGGAGGCGGATCATGGTCTTGCCGTCGTAAGACTGACTGTCGAAGCCCATCTCCTTGGCGACCAGAGTGGTGTACTCCTCACCCTTGGTGTTGTAGCAGACACCGGGCATGGTGTAGTAGTCGTTCTCGCACTTCAGGGGGTTGATCTTGTTGGTGCGGGCGTAGTAGTTGGTGAAGTCGATGCCCTTGTAGAAGCACTGACGGAACGCGCGGTTTGCAACAGCCTTGTTCCAGTTCTCGTCCAGATTGCCGTTCTCATCCTTGCGCTGGAAGTTCAGGTGCATCTGGAAGCTGAACTTGGTGGGGCGCTTCTCGCACAGGAACTTGTTGTGCTTGTTGTTGGGGTCGGAGGTGATGGTGGTCAGGTTGGACTCGGTCAGGTCGATGTTATCGACTTCGCCGTTCTCGTACAGCTGCAGGCCCATGGACAGGTCGGGGATCATGGTGATGGTGTGGCGCTCAAAGCGGGTGCAGTCGTTTGCAGCGTAGTAGTTGGGGTTGGGGATGAAGCTCTTGGTGTTCTGCTGGATGTACTCCTCGATGAGGTACGGACCATTGTACCACATGGTGGAGTAATCGCAGGCACGGAAGCCATCAATGCCCAGCTCCTTGATGAGGTCCTCAGAGGCGGGGTAGAAGCTGTTGTAGGCAGCGACAGTGTCGAAGTAGGGGCAGGGGTTCTTGCAGGTGAAGACCAGAGTGTAGTCGTCCGGTGCCTCGACGCCGACACCGGCAGCCAGCATATCCTCATAGGTCATGTCAGCGGCAGCGTCGCCCTTGTCCTTGGTCATGTCGTAGTACTCAGCAGCGCCCACGACGGTCTCAGAGGGCATGGAGGTGTTGAAGGCCTCGTTCTTGAGGGCGTTCAGGACCCACTCAAGACCCACGAGGAAGTCCTTGGAGGTCAGGTGAGACTTGACCTCGCCGTTGACGTCGCACCAATCGACATCGTCGCGCAGGTGGAAGGTCCAGACGGTGGAGTCGTCGTTGTGCTCCCAGCTGGATGCGATGGCGGGGGCTGCCTTGCCGTAGCAGTCGAAGCTCAGCAGGCCGTCCCAGCAGTTGGTGATGACGTTCAGGTCGGAAGCGGACTGGCTGTACAGGAAGTTCCAGGTCTCCAGCTCACGTTTAGAGGTCTCGAAGGAGACGTAATCGGTGATGGCGTCGGCTGCGGGTGCAGCTGCGCCGGAGGTAGCACCGGAGGTGCTGGCAGCAGTGCTGCTGGAAGAACCACCGCAAGCGGCCAGGATGCTTGCAGCGCCCACGACGCCGGAAGCCTTGAGGAAGCTGCGGCGGCTGATGGAATGAGACTCAAAATTTGCGTTCATTGTGTTTTCCTCCCAATTATTCTTTCGTGTCTCGGCTCTATGGCGCAGGGTACCTTGCCCTGCCGATTTCCCACTCTTTTACGAGATTATCTGCCCTCCCTGTATTGCCAGAGAATACAAAAGAGCGCAGAAACAGACCCCTCTGTCTGCACCTGTGCTCCTCCCGTAAAATCCTTAACACGACATATATTGTACCATCGAAATAAATAGTTGTCAATGGAATGGAAATCGCTTTTTCTTCTAAAAGAAAGTCGCACTCTGCATGGAGATGAAATAAATTTACTTTACTGTGATGAAGAGTGACGAAAATAAGATAAAGCGGCCAAAAAAACAAAAGAACGAGAGCTGTTCTTAATCCAAGAACAGCTCCCGTGTGTGGATCACAGGCCGGAAGCAGGAACTCCCGGCGGAAAAGATTTAAGAAAAAGTTAAGATTTTGCGGCGTCGAAAGCCTTGGCAAATTCCTCGTACTGAGCGGTGGTGTAGGCGTCCTCGCTGGTCTCCCAGTTGACGTACTTCAAGTTGCAGGGGCCGAACATGGCGTTGATCTTGGTGTACTCGTTGACGTGGGTCAGGCACCAGCGGACATCGTAGTAGCAGGGGACGGCCAGCGAGTTGTTGATCATGTAGGCCTCGGCCTTTGCGAAGGCCTCATAGCGGGCGTCGGTGTCGTCCACGATGGCGTTGGCCGCGCTGACCAGGTCGGTGAACTGTTCGAACTCGTCTACCAGCTCCTGCTGGTAATCGGCGGGATCCTCCGCCACCAGCTGGATGTTGGAGTAGTTGACGGCGTAGTAGGCGTTGGAGTCGTGCAGGATCTCCTGCCCCACAAAGTTGACGGGGTCGCCGAAGTCTGCGCCCCAGCCGTTGATGACGAAGCCGTGGAGCTTGGGGATGCGGACTTCCTTTGCAAAGCTGGAAACGTAGGTGCCGAGGTCCAGCTGGATGAAGTCGTCGCCGAAGCTGTCGGTGATGCACTGCTTCAGAACGGTGGCGTTGTCCTGAGCCACGGTGTCGCCGGCCACGAAGAAGAAGGGCGCCTTGACCGGGAAGGTGACGCCGATGGCGGTCAGCTCATCCATGGCCTGCTTCTTGAGGGCGGCGATGGAGTCGGCGGTGGACTTGCGCAGATGGACCATGGTCTCGCCGTCATACTTCTCGCCGTCGATGCCCAGCTCCTTGGCCACCAGATCAACATAATCGGTGCCTTTGGAGTTGTAGCAGACGCCCTTCATGGTGTAGTAGTTGTTCTCACACTTGAGGGGGTTGATCTTGTTGAAGCGTGCGTAGTAGGGAATAAGGTTCAGGCCCTCCTGGAAGCAGCGGCGGAATGCCCGATTGGCCACGGCCTTATTCCAGTTCTCGTTGGGGGTGCCGTCGGAGTTGAGGCAGTAGAAGTTGAAGTGGAAGTCGTAGGCATACTTGGTGGGGCGCTTCTCGCAGAGCTGGTCGTTGTAGGCGTTGGAAGTGTCGGAGGTGATGGTGGTCAGGGTGCTCTCGCTCAGCTCCAGTTCGTCCAGCTCACGGTTCTGATACAGCTGGTAGCCCACGGTCAGGTCGGTGATCATGCTCAGAGACACGCGCTCGAAGCGGCTGCACTCGTCAGCTGCATAATAATGAGGGTTCGGGATGAACCGCTTGGAGTTGTCGGCCACAAATTCCTCGATGAGGTAGGGGCCGCAGCACCACTGCTGGGTGTAGTCCACGCCGCGGAAGCCCTCGACGCCCAGCTTTTCCACCAGAGCCGGGGGTGCCGGATAGCAGCAGACGTAGGAAGCCACGGTGTCGAAGTAGGGGCAGGGATTTATGCAGGTGTAGACGACGGTGTAATCATCCGGTGCATCGATGCCGACGCCTGCGGCCAGCATATCTTCGTAAGTAAGGGCTTCTCCTGCGGCGTCATCCATTCCGTAAGTCTTGTCGTAGTAGTCGGCTGCGCCCACGACGGTGGTGGAGGGCATGGAGGTGTTGGCGGCCTGATTCTTCTTTGCGTTCAGCACCCACTCGAAGCCCACGAGGAAGTCTTTGCTGGTCAGGTGGTCCTGAACCTCGCCGTTCATGTCCACCCAGTCCACGTCGTCACGCAGGTGGAAAGTCCAGACAGTGGAGTCCTCGTTGTGCTCCCAGCTCTTAGCCAGAGCCGGCACCGGCTTGCCGTAGTTGTCGAAGCTGATAAGACCGTCGATGATGTTGGTCGTCACATTGAAGTCGATGGCCTGCTGGCTGTAGAGCATATTCCAGCTCTCGATCTCACGGCCGGAAGTCTCGTAAGTAAACAGCTCGCTCAGGCCCTTGCCGGAAGCAGCTGCACCGGAAGAAGCCGACGAAGCACTGGCTGCGGTGCTGGAAGAAGAGCCGCCGCAGGCAGCCAGCAGACCGGCTGCGCCAACAGCGCCGGCACCCTTAAGGAAGCTGCGGCGGGTGATGGTGTGAGACTCAAAATCGTGGTACATATTCTTTCCCTCCTGTAATGACTGGTACGGCTCTGCATTTCCCAAATCCCTATCCTGTCCATACTATTTTACCTTCCCACAAGGTAAAAAAAGATACAAAAAGGGCGCAGAGACAGATTTTATTGATCTGTTTCTGCGCCATTGCAGAACCCGTATCGATTGCAGATATTCTATCATCCCACAGGCGGGAAGTCAAGAAAAACCACTCCGGCACGGATTGAATCTTATTGATTCAGCAAACACATAAAAATGAAAAGATTTCATGTGCTAACTGAAATGGAATGACTTTTGCGTCTGCTTAGCCCTGAGTAGCAGCGTCAAAAGCCTTGGCAAACTGCTCGTACTGGACGGTGGTGTAGGCTTCCTCGGAAGTCTCCCAGTTGACGGCCTTGTAGTTGCAGCTGCCGTACATGGCGTTGATCTTGCTGTACTCGTTGGCGTGGGTCAGGGACCATGCGACGTCGTAGTAGGTGGGGCTGACCAGCACATTCTCCAGCATATAGGCCTCAGCCTTGGCGAAGGCCTCGTAGCGGGCGTCGGTGTCATTGACGATGGCGCTGGCGGCATTGACCAGATCGGTGTACTGCTCGAAAGCATCCATCAGGTCCTTCTGGTAGTCGGCAGGAGCCTCAGCCACCCGGGCGATGTTGGAGTAGTAGTGTGCGTAGTAGGCATTGTCGTCGTGGAGAATCTCCTGGCCCAGGAAGTTGACGGGATCGCCGAAGTCGGCGCTCCAGCCGTTGATGACAAAGCTCTGGAGCTGGGGAGTGCGGACCTCCTGCGTCAGGCTGGAAACGAAGGTCTGGACGTCCAGCTTGATGAAGTCGTCGCCGAAGCTGTCGGAGAAGCACTGCTTCAGGATGGTGGCGTTGTCCAGTGCGGAGGTGCTGCTGGCGATGATGAAGTAGGTGGCCTTGACGGGGAAGGTGACGCCGATGGCGCTCAGCTCCTCCATGGCCTGCTTCTTCAGGGCGGAGATGTCGCCGCCGTTGGCACGCAGGCGGATCATGGTCTCGCCGTCGTACTTCTCAGCGTCGAAGCCCATCTCCTTGGCCACCAGAGTGGTGTACTCAACGCCCTGCGTGTTGTAGCACAGACCCTTCATGGTGTAGTAGTCGTTCTCGCACTTCAGGGGGTTGATCTTGTTGTAGCGGGAGAACCATGCCTTCAGGTTCAGGCCGCGGTAGAAGCACTGACGGAAAGCGGTGTTGGCGATGGCCTTGTTCCAGTTCACATCGGGGGTGCCGTCGGCGTTGTTCTTCTGGTAGTTGAAGTGCATGGCGTAGGCAGTGGGGCGGGCGCGCTTCTCACAGAGCTGGCTGTTGTACTCGTTGTTGGGGTCGGAGGTGATGGTGGTGATGGTGCTCTCGTTCAGGTCCATCTCGTCCAGCTCACGGTTCTGGTAGAGCTGGAATGCGATGGCCTGATCGGAGATCATGGTCACGGTCAGACGCTCGAAGCGGCTGACGTTGGCAGCATCGTAGTAGTGGGGGTTGGGGATATAGCTCTTGGTGTTGCCCTGGATATACTCCTCAACGAGGTAGGGGCCGCAGTACCACATATTGGTGTTGTCGCAGCCACGGAAGGTCTCGATGCCCAGCTCGTCGATCAGCACCTGAGAGGCGGGGTAGAAGCTGGTGTAGGAGGCCACAGTGTCAAAGTAGGGGCAGGAGTGCTTGCAGGTGAACACCAGAGTGTAGTCGTCGGGAGCCTCGATGCCCACGCCTGCGTCCAGCATATCCTGATAGCGCAGGTCGGCGGCGGCAGCGCCCATATCCTTGGTCTTCTCGTAGTACTCCTCAGCGCCCACGATGTACAGGGTGGGCATGGAGGTGTTGTTGGCCTCGTTCTTGGAGGCGTTCAGCACCCACTCCAGACCGACCAGAAAATCGGTGGCGGTGATGTGCTCCTTCACCTCGCCGTTGCAGTCCACCCAGTCCACATCGTCGCGCAGGTGGAAGGTCCAGACGGTGGAGTCCTCGTTGGCCTCCCAGCTGGTGGCGATGGCGGGCACCAGCTTGCCGTAGCAGTCGAAGCTCATCAGGCCGTCCCACAGGTTGGTGACGACGTTGGCGTCGGTGAGGGTCTGGCTGTACAGCAGGTTCCAGCTCTCGATCTCACGGTTGGCAGACTCCCAGGAGATGTACTCCTTGAGGGGGGTGGCACCGGTGGAGTTGGGGGCCTGTGCGCCGGAAGCAGCCGTGCTGCCGGAGTTGTTGGACTTGCTGCCGCCGCAGGCGGACAGCAGGCCGGCGGCACCCACGACGCCTGCGCCCTTCAGGAAGCTGCGGCGGGTGATGTTGCGGGACTCAAAATCGATGTTCATTGAGATATGCTCCTCCGAGATATTGTTTTCCTTTTTTCCTATCCTAAATGCAAAAAACGGCGCGCTCCGGGTGCCAAAAACGCACAAAGCGCCCGGGACCGCACCTTTCGTATTCTAACATTGTGGGCAAAAGAAGTCAATGACATACAGCGCTGAAATAGAAACAAAATGGTAACGGATGCTTTTTTCTGAAAAATAACGGCAAAAAAACGGTAAAGGATGGAAAGAAGTCGTACCTTTACAGGATGATGAATGGATACAACGAAAGTTGGAAAACGCAAAGCGGCTATCTTTTTTCATAAAATCATGCTACAATAAAAAAGAATGTTACTTCTATAAAAGGAGCGTCCTTGGATGAAAAAGCTGGTTTCGATGTATCAAAAATATATGTTCCGCCCCATTTTGTATAAATCCGTCACCCGGGTGTCGGTGGTGGCCGTGCTGATGCTGCTGTGGGACCGCTACGTCAGCGACGGCACGTTTACCATGTGGCAGGCCCCGGCCCTGCTGCTGGGCGTCGTGCTGCTGGCGTGGGCGTGGGTGAACTACCTGCGTCTGGACGGTGTGACCATCCATCATCTGGGCGAAGAGTTTAAGGATATGGGCAAAAAGAAGAAGTTCCACTCCACCAAGTCCATCGTGGACTTTGCCGATGAGCGCATCGTCTCCTTCGAGGAGCTGGAACCGGAAGAGCGCATCTATTGCAGCATGCTCTCGAATCTGCTCTTGGGCGGGGCGCTGCTCATCATCGGCCTCATCGCAGGCGCAGTGTGAGGGCAGCGGACATGGCAGAAAAAAGCGAAAAACAGCTGGTGGTGGGCATCCTTGCCCATGTAGACTCCGGCAAGACCACCCTCTCCGAGGCAATGCTCTACCGCGCGGGCAGCATCCGCAAGCTGGGCCGGGTGGATAACAAAGATGCCTTTCTCGACACCGACACGCTGGAGAAGGCGCGTGGCATCACCATCTTTTCCAAGCAGGCCCTGCTGAAAACGGGAAGTACGAATATCACCCTGCTGGACACCCCCGGCCATGTGGACTTTTCCACCGAGACGGAGCGCACGTTGCAGGTGCTCGACTACGCAGTGCTGGTCATCAGCGGCACCGACGGCGTCCAGAGCCATACCGAGACGCTCTGGCGTCTGCTGCGGCGGTATCATATCCCGACCTTCGTGTTCATCAATAAAATGGACCTGCCCGGCCCGGGCAAAGAGGCGCTGCTGAGCCAGCTTTCCCACCGTCTGGGCGACGGATTCGTGGATTTCGGCGCAGAGCAGGCCGAACGGGACGAGGCACTGGCCCTCTGCGACGAGCGCCTGATGGAAAAGATGCTGGACGCGGGCAGCCTGACGGCGGAGGACATCATCCCGGCCGTCGCCCGGCGGCACGTCTTTCCCTGCTGGTTTGGCGTGGCCCTGCAGAGGGAGAATGCCGGCGGCTTACAGGGCGTGGACGAGCTGCTGGCCGGCCTCGACGAATACACCCGCGCCGCCCCGGCGCTGGAAGCTTTCGGTGCGCGGGTGTTCAAAGTCTCGCAGGATGAGCGGGGCGAGCGGCTGACCTGGCTGCGCGTCACCGGCGGTGAGCTGAAAGTCAAAGCCCAGCTCACCGGCGAAGCGGACGGCGAGCCCTGGGCCGAAAAGGCCAACCAGCTGCGGCTTTACTCCGGCGCAAAATATACGCTGGCAGAGGCCATCGGCCCAGGGCAGGTCTGCGCCGTCACCGGACTGACAAAGGCGAAGCCCGGCACCGGCCTCGGGGCCGAGCGGGACAGTGACCTCCCGGTGCTGGAACCGGTGCTGAGCTATCGGGTGTGTCTGCCCGAGGGCGCGGACGTTCATGCCGCATTGGGCAAGCTCCACCGTCTGGAAGAGGAAGAACCTCAGCTCCACGTCGTCTGGAACGAGACGCTGGGCGAGATCCACGTCCAGCTCATGGGCGAGATACAGCTCGAGGTGCTCAAGAGCCTGCTGGCCGAGCGGTACGGGCTGGACGTGGAGTTCGACTCCGGCGGCATATTATATAAGGAAACCATCACCGAGGCCATCGAGGGCGTGGGCCATTATGAGCCTCTGCGCCACTATGCCGAGGTGCATCTGAAGCTCGAGCCGCTGCCCCGGGGCAGCGGGATGCAGTTTGCCGCCAACTGCCGGGAGGAAGAGCTGGACAAAACTGGCAGCGCTCGTGCTGACCCATCTGGAAGAAAAGCAGCACCTCGGCGTCCTCATCGGCGCGCCGCTGACGGATATGAAGATCACCCTCATCGCAGGCCGCGCCCATCTCAAGCACACCGAGGGCGGCGATTTCCGGCAGGCTACCTACCGCGCCGTGCGGCAGGGCCTTATGATGGCAAACCAGATCAAAAAGCCCAGCTCCTCGAGCCCGTGGTATTCCTTCCGGCTGGAAGTGCCTGCGGAGAACATTGGCCGCGCCATGAGCGACGTCCAGCGGATGGAGGGCAGCTTTGACCCGCCCGAGACCGCCCCGACGGCCAGACCGCCACCCTCACCGGCTTTGCGCCGGTGGCTGCCATGCGCAGCTACCCCACTGGAGGTGGTCAGCTACAGCCGGGGCCGGGGACACCTGAGCCTGACGCTGGACGGCTACCGCCCCTGCCACAATGCGGCGGAGGTCATCGAGGCAGTGGACTATGAGCCGGAACACGACCTGGACAACCCCGCCGACTCGGTGTTCTGCTCCCATGGCGCTGGCTTTGTGGTGCCGTGGGAGCAGGTGCGCAGCCATATGCACGTGGACAGCGGCTGGGGCCGCACCGCCCGGCAGCAGAGAAACAGCGGCCCGTCCCCGCCGGATGGCGGCTTACCGCGCTACGCTGGAAGAGGATGCCGAACTGCTGAAAATTTTTGAGCGCACCTACGGCCCCATCAAACGGGACCCGCTGGCGGCGTTCCGCCCGGTACAGAAACGGGAGCGGCCCGATTTCGCCGCCGAGCAGTGGGAGATCGCCCCCGAATACCTGCTGGTGGATGGCTACAACATCATCTTTGGGTGGGATGAGCTGAACGCCCTCTCCAAGGAGAGCCTCGACGCCGCCCGTCACCGGCTGATGGACATTCTCTGCAACTATCAGGGCTTCAAGAAGTGCGTCCTCATCCTCGTGTTCGATGCCTACCGTGTGCCGGGCAGTCCCGGCAGCATCGAGCAGTACCACAACATCCACGTCGTCTACACCAAAGAGGCCGAGACGGCGGATATGTTCATCGAGCGGGTCACCCACGAGATCGGCAAAAACCGCCGGGTCCGGGTGGCGACCTCCGACGGCATGGAACAGGTCATCATTCTGGGCCACGGCGCCCTCCGCGTCTCGGCCCGGATGTTCCACGAAGAGGTGCAGGACGTGGAAAAAGAGATAAGGCGCTGCATTCAGGGGGAGGCGTGAGCATGGCACCCGAAATTACGGCTGAATTTGTCTGGTCACACATCCCAAAAACGCTCGAGGGAGAGCAACAAGGGCAGCTTCGGCGCGGTGCTGGCTGTGGCGGGAAGCGCCTGCTACCGCGGTGCGGCGTCGCTGACCGTCGAGGGCGCTCTGCGCACCGGCGCGGGCATCGTCACGCTGGCCAGTGTTGAACCGGTGCTGGCGGCGGTGTCGGCACGCCTGCCGGAATGCTGTCTCTGCCCCTGTGAGCCGGGGGCAGAAGGGGGCATCTCCCCCCAGAGCATCCCCCGCATCCTCCGGCAGAAGGCCGCCGTCCTGCTCATCGGGCCGGGACTGGGCTATCTTGCCCAGAGCACGGCTCGCGCCGCCGAGACGCGGACGCTGGTGAAGAAGCTGCTCACCGGCTTTTCGGGCAGTGCGGTGCTGGATGCCGATGGCCTCAACGCCGCCGCCAGCCTCATGAACGCGGGTGAAGAGCTGCCGCGCCCGGCCAAAGAGCTGATTTTGACGCCCACCCGGGGGAGATGTCCCGGCTGACGGGGCTTTCGGTGGAGGCCGTTCAGGCCGACCGGGAGGGTGTCGCCCGGCGGTATGCCGCTCAGTGGAATGCGGTGGTGGTGCTGAAAGGGGCGCGGACCGTGGTCGCCGCCCCGGATGGCCGCGTCTGCGTCAACCCCACCGGCAATCCCGGTCTTGCCCGGGGCGGGAGCGGCGATGTGCTGGCCGGTATGATGTCGGCCCTGCTGGCCTGCGGTCTGTCCGCCTGCGAAGCCGCCGTCTGTGCGGTCTGGCTCCACGGTGCCGCCGCTGACCGTGCCGCCCGCCAAAAAGGCGAGTACGGGATGCTCCCGCAGGATATTTTCGTACAGCTGGGGCAGATGTTTGCGGAAAATGACCGTTGAAATGTGAAAAACAAAATGCAGAATCCATAAAATTTTGCACTGATTTCCGTCGATAGATACAAAAGAGGTGTTGAATATGGTTGAAAAGTTGGAAAAAATCATTTCGCAGAGCCAGAGCATCGTCTTTTTCGGTGGTGCGGGCGTGTCCACCGAGAGCGGCATCCCGGACTTCCGCAGCGTGGACGGCCTCTACCATCAGAAATACGATTACCCGCCCGAGACGATCTTGAGCCACACCTTCTGGGAAGAGCGCCCCGAGGAGTTCTACCGCTTCTACCGCGATAAGCTCATCGTCAAGGGAGCAAAGCCCAACGCGGCGCATCTGCGTCTGGCGAAGCTCGAGCGGGAGGGCAGGCTGAAAGCCGTCATCACCCAGAACATCGACGGCCTCCATCAGGCGGCAGGCTCCAAGACGGTGTACGAGCTCCACGGCAGCGCCCTGCGCAACTACTGCGTCAAGTGCGGCGCGTTCTACGATGTGGACTTCATCGCCAACAGCACCGGTGTGCCGCGCTGCCCCAAATGCGGCGGTATCATCAAGCCGGACGTCGTCCTCTACGAAGAGGGGCTGGATGAGCAGGTGTTGTCCGGCGCAGTCTCGGCCATCCGCCGCGCTGATACCCTCATCATCGGCGGTACCAGCCTTGTGGTCTACCCGGCGGCGGGACTCATCCGGTACTTCCGGGGCGACCACCTCGTGGTCATCAATATGCAACCCACCAATGCGGACGCCGAAGCCGATCTGTGCATTGCAAAGCCCATCGGACAGGTGCTCAGCGAGGATGTTGTGGTGGAGGATTGAAGCATGGGAGCCCCCGGCAGTGCCGGGGGCTCCCATTTTGTCTGTAGAGTTATCAATCAATGGTCGTCTTCGTCCGTCCCACGCCCAGCACGGCGGTGGAGATCTTCTTCCAGCTGTTGCAGCCGCAGACGCCGTCGGCGCGCAGGCTGGTGCGCCGCTGGAAGCCCTTGAGGGCTTCTTCCGTCCGGCTGCCGAAGATGCCGTCGATGCGGTTCCCGGTCTGGTAGCCCAGCGTCGAGAGGGCATCTTGGAGGATCATGACGTAGCAGCCCCGGCTGCCCCGGCGGAGGGTGGGGTAGCCTGCCGTGGTGCCTCTGCAGGCAGGCGTGCCGTAGCGCCGGTCGAAGTGGACCCATGTGGGGGTCTGGCTCAGCGGCTCGACATAGCCCCACGCCCCGGTGGAGCGGGCGGCGTTGTAGATGGCGGTGCGCTGGGTCCGGCTGAAGCTCTGCCCCACATCGAAGGCCACGCCGGCATAGTGCTGGCTGCGGGTGCCGTGGCCTCCCTCCCAGATGCGGCGGAAGGCGTATCCCACCGGGATGCCCCTGCCGTATTTGCGGCGGGTGAGGTTCCACGCTTCCATTGCCGCGATGGTCGTCCAGAGCACCGGGCTGTTCGATTTGCCCCGGAACTCCCGCACGGTCAGAGTCCTGCCGGTGCTGTAGGGCATGGGGTCGTTCTCGCGCAGGCTCGAATAGGTGTAGACTCTGTTCTCGTAGGCGTCATAGACCAGTAAGCGTGCCATCTCTCATCCCTCCTCGGTGCAGCTGTCGCAGGCAGTATGGCTCTGGGCGCGGAGTGCGGCCCAGGTGGGCCGGTCCACGACGCCGTTTGGCTCAAGGCCCGCCCGCTGCTGCGTGTCTTTTACAGCGGCGGTGTCCTCCGGGCCGAAGACAGCGTTGTCGGCGACGTAGTCCTCCTCGCAGTAGAGCTGGGAGCGGTCATTGAGCCAGCCCTCAATGAGGCGGACATCAGAGCCCACGCTGCCCTCCTTCATGGCCCGGTCCGGGTAGTCCGGCCCCTGCCCGGGATGCCGGTCGGGGTTGGGGGTGAAGGCCGCCAGCTGTAAGCTCAGGGCTTCCACTGCTGTCCACGTTTCGGCGTCTGCCACGCCGGTGGCGGGCAGGCCCAGAAGCTCCTGCGCGCTGGCGGTGGCGTTCGCGGTCTCCTGTGTGTACTGGCTGGAAAGCGCGGGGGACGCTACACTGTCGTAGTAGTAGGCGATGCGCTGCAAAAGCAGGGTGTAGTAGAGCACGGCGCTGCTGTCGGTGCCGACGGTGAGCGGCGTGCCGGGGTAGGGGAGACGCTTGAGGGTGACCACCGGCCCGGACGAGCGGAGGGCCGACGCTTTGCCGTAGAGCGAATCCCATGTCTTCCGGCCTACGATGCCGTCCACCGTCAGCCCGGCGAACCGCTGGTAGGCCCGCACGGCGGCCTCGGTGGCCGCGCCGAAACGGCCATCAATGGAGACAGAGGGGATGCTGCTCTGGTAGGCGCTCATGAGGTAGAGGTAGAATTGCAGCTCCCGGACGGCGGTGCCGGTGGAGCCATTGCGCAGCACGCCCGGGTACTCGCCGGGCCGCAGGCTGGGCGAAAGCAGGCGGTTGGCGATGTCGTTGTAGACTTCGTAGAGCTTGTTCCATGTCGTCCGGCCCACGACGCCGTCGCTGGTGAGGCCGAAGTAGGTCTGGAACCGCCGCACGGCCGCTGCGGTAGACGAGCCGAAGATGCCGTCCACGGTGACGATTGTTGAGACTGGAATAGACCGTCCGCGCGATCTTCAGACCAGAACTGCACCAGCCGGACGTCTGGCCGCTGCTGCCCTGGCGCAGGGCGGTGCCGGGGTAGGCGTTGGGGATGCCGTTGTCGGACTGGATGCTGCGGAACTGGTCGTACAGCTCGGTCCATGTGGTGCGGCCCACGATGCCGTCCACCGTCAGGCCGTAGCGCCGCTGGAACGCCCGGACAGCCGCCGCTGTGCCGCTGCCGTAGACGCCGTCCACCGTGACAGAGGGGATGCTGCTCTCATACTGAGCCAGCGTACTCAGCCAGAACTGCATCTGCTCTACCTTGCTGCCGGTGGAGCCCTGTTTGAGGACGCTGCTGCCGAAGTTCCATGAGCCGTCCGAGAGGGTGCCGCTGAAGGTCTCGCCTTCACTGGTCAGCTCGGCGAGGTCCTTCACCGAGACATAGATATAGCTGATCTTATACCAGGTGCTGCGGCCCACCACGCCGTCGGCGGTGAGGTTGAACTGCTTCTGGAACTTTTTGACCGTCTCGGTCATCTTGCGGCCGAAGATGCCGTCCACCGTCAGCAGGCCGAGGAAGGGGTAGTCTTTGGTGATGCGGTTGAGCTGCCGCTGCAGGGTGAACACCGCCGCTCCGGTGCTGCCCTGCCGCAGAGGGCTTCCGGGGTAGCTCTGGGGGATGGACTGGATGTTGTTGGTGCGGATGATCTCGATGTTGTTGCCATAGTAGTATTTGAGGATGCTCAGTGCATTGCGGCCCTGATTGGCCAGAGTGACCGTCCCCCACTGCTTGAGGCCGGGGCAGGTGACGGATTTTCCGTCGCAGTACTCGGCGTAGTAGGGGTTCACGGTGCCGGTCTTGCGGATATAGGTGTTGAAGATGTCGTCCGTCAGCCGCACCATGACATCGAACACCGTCCGGCCATGGACGTAGTATTGGTCGTAGCTGGTGGAGTTGGTGATGTTGAAAGTGTAGCCCTTGCTGGGGTACCACTCGGTGTAGATGCGGTTGAGAGCCAGCGAGATCTGGCAGTGGATGTTGGCCCGCAGGGCCTGCTCGGGCCACGGGGAGCAAAATAACCCAACAGACCAAAGCTGCCTTTTTGTCAAGGGATAATCATAGAACATAAGCAGTATCAATATATGAAATTTTATTGAAAATCCATCATGGCGGTGGTAAAATATTCCTATATCTCTGTCATGCTGTATCGATGCCTTTTTGTGGTATTCGGGAGTGCAGAACGGCAGCTGCCCAAGAGTTGTGAGGGGAACGATTTAATGAACAAAAGAACATTGCACCGCCTGTTTTCCGCGCTTATGGCACTGGTGATGGCGGTCTCCCTGCTGACCGGCTGCGGAACAAAAACCGCCGAAAATGTGGAAAAGCAGGAGGATGCTCAGACCATTCAGGTGTATCTGTGGACGAATAACCTGTACGAAACCTATGCGCCCTATATCCAGTCCCAGCTGCCGGATGTAAATATTGAATTCATCGTGGGAAACAACGATTTGGATTTTTACAAGTTTTTGGAGGAGAACGGCGGTTTGCCGGATATCATCACCTGCTGCCGCTTCTCGCTGCACGATGCGGCTCCCTTGAAGGACAGCCTGATGAACCTTGCCTTGACCAACGAAGCGGGCGCTGTGTACAACACCTACCTCAACAGCTTCAAAAACGAGGACGGCAGCGTGAACTGGCTGCCGGTCTGCGCGGATGCCCACGGCTTTGTGGTCAACCGCGGCCTTTTTGAGCAGTACGGTATCCCCCTGCCCACCGATTACGAGAGCTTCATTTCGGCCTGTCAGGCGTTTGAGAAGGTGGGCATCCGCGGCTTTACCGCCGATTACACCTACGACTACACCTGCATGGAAACGCTGCAGGGGCTTTCCGCTGCCGAGCTTACCACGACTGATGGGCGCAAGTGGCGCACTGCTTACAGCGACCCTGCCAGCACCGCACGGGTGGGTCTGGACGACACCGTGTGGCCGGGGGTGTTTGAGCGGATGGCGCAGTTCATTCAGGATACCCACCTCACAGCGGATGACCTCGAGAACACCTACGATGACGTGACCGGGATGTTCCGGAACGGAGAAGCTGCCATGTACTTTGGCAGCTCCGCCGGTGTCAAGGTGTTTCAGGATGAGGGCATCGACACGACCTTCCTGCCCTTCTTCAGCCAGAACGGCGAAAAGTGGATCATGACCACCCCCTATTTCCAGATCGCTCTGAACCGTGACCTCGAGCAGGACACCGCGCGCCGCGAAAAAGCCATGAAGGTGCTGAACGTCATGCTCTCCGAGGAGGCGCAGAGCCGCATCGTTGCCGACGGGCAGGACCTGCTGAGCTACAGCCAGAACGTCCCTCTGCGCCTGACCGAGTACATGAAGGACGTGCGCGATGTGGTGGAAGAAAACCATATGTATATCCGCATCGCCTCCAACGATTTCTTTGCCGTCTCCAAGGACGTTGTCTCCAAAATGATCGCGGGCGAGTACACGGCACAGCAGGCTTATCGCGCGTTCAATGCCCAGCTTCTTGCCGAAGAAACGCCTGCCGATGACGAGATCGTGCTGACCTCCGGGAAGAGCTGCTCCAATGTCTTCCACGCAAACGGCGGCAGCGCCTCCTTCTCCGTTATGGCGAACACGCTGCGGGGCGTTTATGGCACCGATGTGCTGCTTGCCACCGCAAACAGCTTTACCGGCAGTGTGCTGCAGGCAGATTATAACAAGAAAATGGCCGCTTCCATGATCATGCCCAACGGTCTGATGTCCCGCCAGCGCACTATGACCGGCGCAGAGCTGAAGGAGACCGTCCGCGCCTTTGTGGAGGGCTGCGAGGGAGGGTTTGTGCCCTTCAACCGCGGTTCTCTGCCGGTGGTCAGCGGCATTGCCGTGGAGGTCAAAGAGGCAGGCGGCAGCTATACCCTGACCGGCATCACCCGGAACGGACAGCCGCTGGGGGACGACGACACCGTTACCGTGACCTGTCTGGCAGCGGAAAATCAGATGGAAGCGCTGCTTGCGAGCGAAAGCGGCAGGTCTTTGGACGGAGATACATGGGTAAAAAACAGATGGCGCGATCATCTCTCCGGCGGCGGCGCAGCGCTTGCAGAGCCTGAAAACTACATGACACTGAGGTAAGCGGGATGGAAGACGAAAAGCACGAATCCAAACGAAACTGTCATCCCCGGCAAAAATGGCTCCCTGTTGCGGCGATCCTTCTTCTGGTCTTGCTGATAGCAGGTTTTAGCGTTCGGTACATCTCATTTGTGTCCCAGACCATCTATCAGGAAAGCACCTCGCATCTGGAAGAGGTGCTGCATAAATCCAATAATATGCTGAAAGAGATGGTACGCAAGAACCTGACCTATCTTCATCTGTACAACGGCTTTCTGGAAACTACCTCGGATGAGGCCGAAATACAGGCGTATATCGGGGCGGCACAGCAGGAGGCTGGGTTTGCCGAATTCTACTTTCTTACCTATGACGGCAACTACATGACCGTGACCGGGGAGACCGGCTATCTTGGCCTGCAGACCAATCTGGACGAAAGGCTCGCTCACGATGAGGATGTCGTCGTGAACACGGCGCTGCCCGGCAAGCCCCAGATGCTTGCGTTCATCTGTCCCGAAACGCAGGGCAGCTACCGGGGCTTTGCCTACGATGCCGTTGCCATCTCTTATTATAATGATGCGGTGCTTAGATTGCTGGACAGCTCTGCCTTTGAGGGCAATGCCAGCAACTATGTCATCTACTCGGATGGGCGGGTGGTCATCGACAGTTCTGTAAACCGCAAGGAGACCATTTATAATTTCATTGCGATGCTGCGCGACCATTCCGATCTTTCCGAGGCGCAGATCCTGGATCTGTCCAATGCCTTTGCACAGGGCAGCAGCGGAAACCTGAGGGTCAAACTGGGCGACGTCAGCTATTATCTGGTTTACGAGGGTACTGCTGTCCAGAGCTGGACGATGGTGGGGCTTGTCCCGGTCAAAATCGTCAATGCCAATCTGGATAAGCTGTGGTTCCATACAGTGCAGATCGCAGCGGGCATCGCCGCAGGTCTTGCGGTGCTGGCCATTCTGCTCATTGTGCGCAGAAGCCATACAACCCTGCGCCGGAAGAATACCGAGATCTCGTACCGGGACGAGCTGTTCCAGAAGCTTTCGCGTAACGTGGATGATGTTTTCCTGATGGTGGACGCAGAGACCTCCAAGGCGGATTATGTCAGCCCGAACATTGAGCGGCTGCTGGGCATCCCGTGGAGAGAAGTCCGGCAAAATGCCTTCGCGCTGGACAAGCTGGGCGCCCCGGAGCAGGGCGAAAGCCTTCTGGATGGGCTTCTCAGCGGGCAGCAGCGGGAATGGGATCTCGAGTTTGAGCATCTGGAAACCAAAGAGCGCCGCTGGTTCCATAACATCGCCATAGGCAGCGAGGTGGAGGGCAGGACCAAATACATCCTTGTCATGTCCGACCGCACCGCCGACAAACAGGTGAATCAGGCGCTTTCGGATGCCGTTGCCGCCGCCGAGACTGCCAACCGCGCCAAGAGCACCTTCCTTTCCAATATGTCCCACGACATCCGCACCCCCATGAACGCCATCATCGGCTTTACCACTCTGGCGATCAGCAATATCGACGACAAGGAGCGGGTGAAGGATTATCTGGCCAAGACCCTTGCTTCCAGCAACCATCTGCTCTCCCTCATCAACGATGTGCTGGATATGAGCCGCATCGAAAGCGGAAAGCTCCATCTGGAAGAGGTGGAAGTCAACCTTTCGGAGGTGCTGCACGATCTGAAAACCATCGTCAGCGGGCAGATCTACGCAAAACAGCTGGAGCTTTATATGGACGCGATGGATGTGACCGACGAGGATGTCTACTGCGATAAGACCCGGCTGAACCAGATCCTGCTGAACCTGCTGTCCAACGCCATCAAGTTCACCCCGGCGGGCGGCACAGTCTCGGTGCGGGTGCGCCAGCTTGCCGGGCAGGTGCGCGGCTGCGGGCAGTACGAGTTCCGCATCAAGGACAACGGCATCGGCATGAGCCCGGAATTTGCCAAAAAAATCTTTGAGCCGTTTGAGAGGGAGCGCACCTCCACGGTCAGCCGTATCCAAGGCACCGGCCTTGGCATGGCCATCACCAAAAACATCGTGGATATGATGGGCGGCACCATCGAGGTGCAGACAGCGCAGGGCAAGGGCAGCGAGTTTATCATTCGTGTGCCGCTGCGGGTGCAGGCAGAGCACCGCCCGGTGGAAAAGATTGCTGAACTGGAGGGTCTGAAGGCTCTGGTGGTGGACGACGATTTCAACACCTGCGACAGCGTGACAAAGATGCTGGTCAAGGTGGGAATGCGCGCGGAGTGGACCCTTTCCGGCAAGGAAGCGGTGCTGCGCGCGCGGCAGTCCATTGAGATGAGCGATGCCTACCACGCCTATATCATCGACTGGCGGCTGCCGGATATGAACGGCATCGAGGTCACCCGCCAGATACGCAGCCTGAACGACGATACCCCCATCATCATCCTGACGGCCTACGACTGGTCTGACATTGAGGTGGAGGCAAAGGCCGCCGGTGTGACCGCCTTCTGCTCCAAGCCCATGTTCATATCCGACCTGCGCGAGACCCTGATGAGCGCCCTCGGCCAGAAGCTGACAGATGCGTCGCAGGAGCTTCTGCCGGAAAAGAACGCCGACTTTAAGGACAGACATATCCTGCTGGTAGAGGACAACGAGCTGAACCGCGAGATCGCGCAGGAGATCCTGTGCGAGTACGGCTTCCGGGTCGATACGGCGGAAAACGGTGAAGTGGCGGTGGAAAAGGTGAGCACCGCAGCGCCGGGCAGCTATGATCTGGTGCTGATGGATGTGCAGATGCCGGTGATGGACGGCTACACCGCCACCCGGAAGATCCGCGCACTGGATGACCCTGCCCGGGCAAAGCTCCCGATCCTTGCCATGACCGCCAACGCCTTCGACGAGGACCGCCGCAACGCATTGGAAAGCGGTATGAACGGCTTTTTGTCCAAGCCCATCGTGATCGGCGATCTCGTGCAGGAGCTGCGCAAAATTTTGTGAGCCAAACGCCTGTCAGACAGAAAAGAAATAAAGCACCCGCAGCATTCGCTTCCAGAGGTCAAGAGCCTCTGCGAAGCCTGCTGCAGGTGCTTTTGCTTTTGTCGGCTGGCAGCCGTTATGATTTCAGTACATCTGCAAGGACCTGCAGCAGATGCGGAATATCCAGCGGCTTTGCAATGTGGCCGTCCATACCGGCCTTCAATGCATTCTGACGGTCTTCTTCAAAGGCATTTGCCGTCATTGCAAAGATGGGAATGCCGGCCTTTGCAGCATCCGGCAGGGCGCGGATCTGCCGCGTCGCCTCGTAACCGTCCATCTTGGGCATCTGGATGTCCATTAAGATCAAATCGTACTGCCCGGGGGCCGCCTGCTTTATCTTCTGGACAGCGATCTCGCCATCCTCAGCAGTGTCTACCGCAAAGCCCGCTTCCTTCAGGATCTCCAGTGCGAGCTCACGGTTCAAGGCATTGTCCTCCACCAGCAAAAGTTTCTTTCTCTTGAGCTCGGAGGCATCTGGCTGCGCTGGCTTACAGGCAGGCTCTGCACCGTACGGTTCTGCCAGCACTCTGAGCAGTTCGGAAAGGAACAGCGGCTTTTCGCAGAAGGCGGTCACTCCGACAGCGCGGGCTTCCTCTTCAATATCCGTCCAATCGTAGGCCGTCAGAATAATGATAGGGCAGCTTTTCCCGATCACCTTGCGGATCTGCCGCACGACCTCGATGCCGTTCATATCGGGGATGAGCCAGTCGATGATGTAGACGCTGAATTCGTCGCCCTGCTCCATGGCGTATCGGGTGCGGATCACCGCTTCCCGGCCGGAGATCGTCCACTCCGGCCGCATCCCGATCTTGGACAGCATGGTGCTGACGCTCAGGCAGGTGTCGGTATCGTCGTCTGCTACCAATGCGCGCAGCCCTTCCAACTGCGGGAGCTGCCTGGGCTCCACCCTTTGTCCGCTGAGTGCGAAGCAGAGATCTACGATGAATTCGCTGCCCTTGCCCGGTTCACTTTCGATCGCAATGGTGCCGCCCATCATATCCACAATGTTCTTGGTGATGGACATGCCCAGGCCGGTACCCTGAATGCCGCTGACGGTGGAGCTTTTCTCCCGGCTGAACGCCTCAAAGATGTGCTTCTGGAACGCTTCGCTCATACCAATGCCATTGTCCTTGATGCGGAACTCATAGCAGCCACGGCCCTTGGGCGCACCGTTCTTCTGGGCAATGCGGATGCTGATCGTACCGCCTGTGGGAGTGAACTTGATGGCGTTGGACAAAATGTTCAGCAGGATCTGGTTCAGCCGCAGCGGGTCGGTGATGATGTCCTCGTTCTCCACGTCCATGGTATCGATGAAAAGCGACAGCCGCTTTGCCGAAACATCGGGTTGGATGATGGAGCGCACATCGTGGACGAGGTCCGGCAGATGCACCGCTTTTTCTTCAATTTTTACTTTTCCGCTCTCGATGCGGCTCATATCCAGCACATCATTGATGAGGGAAAGCAGATGCTGGCTGGAGGTAGAGATCTTTTTCAGGTAGTCCAGCACCTGTTCCTTATTATCAATATGGGTCGCAGCCAGCGAGGTGAAGCCGATGATGGCGTTCATGGGGGTGCGAATATCGTGGCTCATATTGAACAGGAACTCCCGCTTGGCACGGTTTGCCGCACCCTCGTGCTGGAGTGCGATCTCCAGTTTGCGGTTCTGTTCCTCCAGCTGAGCCTGATACTTTTTCTCCTGCTCTTTCTTCTGCTGCTCCATCTCCTGCACGGAGCGTCTGCGCAGCACCCGAAGGACCATTACAAGCAGGATGTAACCGGCCAGCGCCATCAAAATCGGCGGAAACGATTCACGGAAGACGGATCTTTCATCCGTATACGCATAGAGATCGAAAGACCTTCCGTGGCAGTACATTCCAAAATAACAGCCGGAGCCGTTCCAATCGTGGGTATGGGTCAGCGTTTCGGCAGCCCCGGCTTTGCGGATCTCCCGCACCGGCAGACTGTCCGCAGCATCCTGCCCGATGAGCTCCGGGCGGTTGGAGGCAATGACCTGATTGTTCTGCACGATGAACAATGTGCCGCTGGTCTCAACCGAGTAGCCGTCCAGTACGCTCTGAATGGACAAGGCCGTTCCTTCTACAAATTCTGCCGGGGTATAGCGGTAGGCAAGCAGGATGACCTCTTTGCTTTCTGCCCGGTGTGCCGCAACATCCACGGCAGACCCATCCTCCAGCAGGACCCGCTTCAGGTAGGTCTTTTGCGGGTAAGAGAAAACGTCCAGAACGGCATCATTCTTGAGCTGCTCTCCAAACCGGGCATAGCCGATGCCATTCGTTGTGGATTCGCACAGGAGCGTACCGTCCGGAGACAGAACCGAAATACCTGTGAGCCAGAGCAGCTCTGCCTGCCTGTTCAGGCATTCCGGGTCGGAAAGGTCGAGCGCAGGGTCCTGTGCCAGCTGATGCACCGATACCGCCGCGCGGCGGAGCGCTTTGGCCACAATCGTATCATTGTGCTTTTCAAAGCTGGTGGACTGGGATTTGACAAAATCAAGGATCTGGCAGAAACGAGCCTCCGCTGCGCGCAGTGCCTGCCAACTCGAGAAAAAAACGACGCCGGCCATAAAAAGCACGCCGATGATCAGATAGAGCCCCCATCTCCATGTATCTGAGATGGTTTTGTTTTTACGTGCCAATGGTGTCCACCTCCAGATACTGCGAAGGATGTTCAAGATACTTGCCAAGGATCTGCTCCAGTGTGCCGTCTGTGCGCATCTGCGCAAGAACAGCGTTCAGCTGGGTGTCCAGCCCGCGGCTGTCGTTTTTGGCAAAGGCGATGCCCAGCCCGGTGACCAGCAGCGGTTCTTCGAGGATGCGGAACTCCACGGAATTGTCCTTCATGTATTGCAGGATGGCCGTCTCATGGGCAGCGATGGCATCCACATAGCCGCAGGCCAGCATCGCATACTGCACGCTGCGGTCTTCGGTGCTGAACACCTCGACGGTCTGCGGGATGCGCGGGTCGGAGCCGCTGAGAAAGATCTCCTCCGGCTTGCCGGTGCTCTGCACGGCGATGGTCTTTCCGGCAAGGTCGCCGAGTGTCCGGATGCTGCTGTCGGCATCCACCGCAGCCACCTGACGGCTCACCATGTAGGGTCCCGCCCAGCGGTATACCTCCTCACGCCCATCCATGGAAAAGCAGCCCCAGATGCAGTCGATGGTACCGCTTTCCACCAGAGCTGTTTTTTGCTCCCAATCGATCGGTTCAAACCGGGCAGCATATCCCATGCGGCGGAAGGCTTCGGTGGCGATCTCCACGTCGATCCCGGCGGGAACGCCGTCATTGTTCAGATAAATATAGGGCGGATAGGTATCGCTTCCCACAATGAGCTGCGGAAGACCGCTGTCCTTCGCGTTGGTTCCGCCGCAGGAAGTCAGACTGCCGACGGCAGCAGATGCCGCCAGCAGCGTGCAGCCGCGCAGAAATGCACGGCGTGAGATTCTGTGTTTCATTCGGACTTTTTGTTCTCCTGTTTTATTGCATCCATTGCTCAGTTGTGCTGCTGTAATTCTTCTTTCAGGTCAGCCTGAATATCCGTCAGGCACTGCAGCAGCAGCGGGTTGAAGGCTCCGCACTCGCCGTTCAGGATCATCTGCACGGCTTTTTCGTGGGAGAAGGCTTTTTTGTAGCAGCGTTCGCTGGTCAGTGCATCGTACACATCAGCCAGCGAGACCAGTTGTGCGCTGATGGGGATCTCATCGCCCTTCAGTCCATCCGGGTAGCCGCGCCCATCCCAGCGTTCGTGGTGCCAGCGGGCGATCTCGTAGGCCGTTTGCAGCAGCGGCTGCTCTGCAAAATTATCCAGATCATGCAGCATCTTGGCTCCCAGCATACTGTGGGTCTTCATGACCTCGAATTCCTCCGGGGTCAGTTTGCCGGGCTTGTTGAGGACCTTTTCGTCAATGCCGATTTTTCCGATGTCGTGCAGGGCAGAAGCCAGCGGGATCATATCCTGCTGTTCCGCAGTGATCGAGTATCTGCTGCTGAACTCCAACAGACGGCGGAGCAGCAGCTCGGTGATGATACGGATGTGCCGCACATGGGCGCCGCTTTCGCCGTTGCGGAATTCTACGATATGACTCAGTACACCCACCAGCGTATCCGTATTATTTTCACGGGCGCGGATCTGCTCTGAGACCATCTGCACCAGCCGCCGCTGCTTGGCGTACAGCTTGATGGTGTTGGTCACACGGCGGTACACGATACGAGCATCGAAAGGGCGATTGACATAATCACTTGCGCCCAGCTCATAGGAACGCCGGATCGTCGCATCGGAGTCCTCGCTGGAGATCATAATGACCGGGATATCCTCGATGGTGTGGTTGGCATTCATGGCTTTCAGCACTTCAAAGCCGTCCATAACGGGCATATTGATGTCCAGCAGCACCAGTGCAATGTTTCCGGTTTCTGCCTGCAATTTTTCCATGCATTCCCGTCCGTTTTCGGCTTCCAGAATGTGGTAACTGTCTCCCAGGATCTCTGTCAGCATCATGCGGTTCATTGCGGAGTCATCCACAAGTAAGATCTGTGGCTTGTTCTGCAAAAGTTTTTCCAAAGCCGCCAGGTTATGCCCCGGAACCTCCACCATGACGGCATTCTTGCGGCACTTTGCCTGATACATCAGCCGATCCGCCCGGCGAACGATGTTTTCCATAGGGTCGGCGAGGGACTGTATCGTTCCGCCAATGCTCAGCGAGATACGGAAATGCGAATAGCCGGGTACAGATGCCATCTGCGCGGCGGTGCAGATCTGTTCCAGTTTGGTCTGCAAAAAGTCTCCCGGAATGCCGGGCAGAACCAATAAAAACTCATCCCCGCCGTAGCGGATGAGCAGGTCCGATTTCCGGATGCAGGACTGGATGGTGTTTGCCACCGTTTTCAGTGCCATATCTCCGGCGTAATGCCCATAGGTATCGTTGCAGATCTTGAAATCATCCACATCCATCAGTGCGACACCCGCCGGGCCGATGGTTTTGCGGGCAACTTCTTCGTAATAGCGGCGGTTGTAAATTCCTGTCAGCGGATCCCGATAGAGCTTTTCTTCGAATGCCTGCTCCCGTGCAGCGCGCTGTCGGGCTGTTTCGTCCTCCGATACTTTCTGATTTTCGGTCAGTTGTTTCAGCGCCTGCTCCGCTGCGGCAAGAGCGGCTCCCTGTTGATGAAGTTTTTTCAACAGCTGCTGCTCACGCGCTTTGTAATATTCCTCGATCTCGGAAAGTGTATTCACGTTCTGACCCTCTTCTACATCATTTGTGTGTTTCATCTGCGGAAACGCGCTTTTCCGCTATTTTTTAATGGAGGAGGTAACGCGGAAGCGTTTTACCGTCTGTTCCAGTGCTGCAATGTCCACGGGTTTGGAGAGATGTTCGTCCATGCCGGCTTCCTTGCTCTTTTGCATATCCTCAAGGAAGGCGTTGGCAGTCATGGCAAGGATGGGGATGATCCTGCCCAGCGGATTTTCGCCATTGCGGATGCGGCGGGTGGCCTCCAGGCCGTCCATCACCGGCATCTGCACGTCCATCAAAATCATGTCGTACTCGCCGGGCTTGACGCTGGCAAAGGCATCCACGAGCTCCTGACCGTTGGAGCAGATGGTGCAGCTTGCGCCCTTGGATTCCAGCAGCATTTCCAGAATTTCGGCGTTGATGGCGTTATCCTCGGCGCAGAGGAACTTCATGCCGGACAGGGAAGAAGTTTCTTCTGCTTCCTCCGGGAGCACCTGTGCCTCTTGCACCGTATCTGCTTCGGCATCAATGGGAAATTCCAGCACGACCTCAAAGCGGGTACCCCTGCCGGGGGCGCTCTCCACGCTGATGGAACCGCCCATCAGGTCTACGATGCTCTTGGTGATGGCCATGCCAAGGCCGGTACCCTGCACCTTGTTGGTGCCGGATTTTTCCTCCCGGGTAAAGGGGTCAAAAAGGGTCTTTTGAAACTCCTCACTCATGCCGATGCCGTCATCGCTGCCGCTGCCGCAGTAATGCCGCAGACCTGCAAAAACGAGCGGCGGGAGATCTTTTTCATCATATAAATATACTTTCTCATATTTTCGGAAAGCAATACTACGCAAGTGCAGGAGCGCAGTGCTGCCTTAGCGATTCTTACACATCCCACAGGCACATCCCACAGGAACTCCGACGCTTGCGGCCTGTCCGCACGGGGCTTTGCGCCGAGTTTCCATAAAATGACAATGTAATTGTACCATTGCGGCAAAAGCGTTTCAAGTTGATTTTGAACGTCTTGCAATATTTTGCATGAAAAATCTGGAAAGTTCTGAATTTCGCTGACTGGAAATAGACTGAAGTGACCCATATCACGACCAGATGGACCGAAAAGGGGGATTCGATGAAAAAAACTCCTTTTATTCTGCACGAAAAATTTCGTTCGGACAACAATGAACAGCGCAAAGAACGGTTTCAAAAGGAATTTGAGCGATATATCATCGATGGATTGCTCAATGCCATTCCTCCAAGCTCCTGTGCCTGATGCGGCATCCCTGAATTGGAAGGAGGGATGCGTTATGCTGCGCATGGATGCTCGTGTACAAAAAGAAGGGGGCAGATCATGAAAGCAGCAATTTATTGCCGCCTGAGCAAAGAAGATGAAGATAAAATTGGTGAATCGGAGAGCATTCAGAATCAAAAGTCGATGCTGCTCCAGTACGCCCTGGAGAACGGATTTGAGATTTACCAGATCTATTCGGATGAGGACTATTCCGGCATCGACCGGAACCGCCCGGCATTCAATTCGATGCTGCAAGCCGCAAGCGAACATCGGTTTGATGTGGTACTGGCCAAAACGCAATCCCGTTTCACCCGTGACATGGAGCTCGTGGAAAAGTATCTGCACGGAAAGTTCATGGAGTGGGGCGTCCGCTTCATTGCGGTGGTAGACCATGTGGATACCAACGATACCGCGAACAAAAAATCCCGCCAGATCAACGGCCTGATCAATGAGTGGTATCTGGAAGATCTGTCCACCAATGTCCGCTCGGTGCTTGACCACAAGCGGAAAGAAGGGCTGTTCATCGGCTCTTTTGCACGGTATGGATACTGCAAAGACCCAAATGCAAAAGGAAAACTCATCATCGACCCGGAAGCAGCCGACGTGGTAAGGCGGATCTTCTCCATGGCTCTTAACGGGATCGGCGCACACAAGATCGCACGCATCCTGAATGACGAAAAAATTCCAAGCCCAACGGCCTATAAGCAGCTGCATGGCATCCATTACCGCAGTGCATTAAAGAATACAAATGCGGCTCTTTGGAGCAGTCCCACCGTATATCAAATATTGCATGATCAGCTTTATATCGGAAATATGGTGCAGGGAAAGCATAAAAAGATAAGTTACAAGTCTGAAAAGACGGTCTGGCTTCCAAAATCGCAGTGGATCGTTGTAGAAAATACGCATGAAGCGATCATTGAGCGAGAAATGTTTGAAACGGTCCAGAGGATGATGCAGGAGCGCACCCGGAGCGGCGAGAAGGGAACGATCCATCCGCTGGCAAAAAAAGTGGTTTGTGGATGCTGTGGCAGCTGCATGGAGCAGACTGGCCGTCAGCCGAGAGCGGATGGAACACAAAGACGCTATGTCCGCTGCCGGATGCACCAGCGCGCACCGGAAGTGTGCGGCAACAAGACCTGTACCGATATGGACGCCTTGGAGAATGCGGTACTGGAACGTATCCGGGCGCATGCGGCAGCCTATTTTGACCCTGAAAAAGTTACCCTTCCAGAACAGGATGACCCCATCCGGCAGCGAGAGCAGGCCAGGCGTGACGAGCTGAAACGGTTGAAGAGCGAAGCAGCCCGGCGGCGCAAGGCTATGCAGGAGTTGTATCTGGATAAGGTGTCAGGCTTGATTGATGCCGTTCAGTTTTCTGAAATGAACCAGACCTTTCTGAAAGAAGTGAAAAAGGCAGAGACCCGGATCGGTACATTGGAAACGGAACTGGAACAACGGCAGGAAGAGACCGGTGGAGTCCAGACGCAGAGGCAGCGTGTCCGTGAACTGGCACAGGTTTCGCAGCTGACCCGCGAACTTGTTGTGCTGCTGGTCCATCGGGTCATCGTCAGCCCAAAGGATACGCTTACCGGAGAACAAAAAATCACGATCGAATGGAATTTCTGAGTCGGCAGGCAGTTCGATTGCCCCGCTGGGCTGTTTTCGTCAGCCCAGGTCGGATACACCTCACTGGACGCCACGTTGGCGATATACCTGCGGAACGAGACGGTGACGTTCCGGGCCGAGGCGGCGGGCCTGCCGAGATGGACGGTGATGTTCTTCGGGATGATGACCCGGTCCAGCACCCGCGGCACACAGGAGAGGAACGGGTTCGGGCCGCTGCCGCCGTCGCCGGTGAAGAGGCTGTGGGGTGGGATGACGATGGGGACGTTGGGGGTGTCCCGCATCTCCTCAGTGTCGGGTATCATCTCGGGCTGGGCCAGCGTCACCTGCCCGGGAAAGACCTGCACGCCCTGGATGCGGACGGTGCGGTAGCCGGTCTTGGAGGCCACGAGGTCACAGACCGCGTAGGGGGGCTGCGTGGTGTTGTTCTCGTCCAGCGAGAGAGCACAGGCGGGGGTGGTAAGGGTGACGTCGTCGGCGTTGCCTTCGGCGTCGGTCAGGCGGGTGGCGGTGAAGCCGTTGCCGCTGACGGTGACGGTCACACCCTCGACAGGGCTGGACTGACGGGCCGCAAAGGCCTGAATGCGCAGAATTCCGGTAGCCATACAAAAACTCTCCTTTGCTTGAAATCAAGATAAGGCTCGGTACAGCCTATTCCGCCGTGAGAGAATGAGTGAATCCCCTTGGCTTTTCGGGGCGGGGAGAGTATACTGGAATCAGCAAAACACACACGAAAAGGAGTGCAGACAAATGCAGGCGATCATTCAAAACAAATTTCTGAGCCTTACGGTGGACACCCACGGTGCCGAGGCCGTCAGCCTGAAGAACGCGGCGGGGGAGGAGTTGCTCTGGCAGGCCGATCCGGCGGTCTGGGAGCGCCACGCGCCCATCCTCTTCCCGTGGACGGGCAAGCTCAAGGACGGCAGCTTCACCCATGGCGGCAAGACCTACAAGGGCGGCCAGCACGGTTTTGCCCGGGACGTGGAGCACACCCTGCTGAAGGCGGAGGGCGACACCATCCGGCTGGAGCTGCGCCCGGATGAGGCCATGAAGGCGGAGAAGTTCCCCTTCGACTTCGTGCTCACCAGCACCTTCCGGCTGGACGGAAAGACCCTTCACCACACCCTCACCGTCTCGAACCCCGGTGCCGAAGAGCTGCGGTTCGGCATCGGCTACCACCCGGCCTTTCAGGTGCCGTTCGATGACAGCCACACCGTCGAGGACTACGAGTTCCGCTTTGACCAGCCCGAGAGCCCGGTCATCCTCGACGCCAGCGGGGGCGGTCTGCTGACGGGCAAATGCTACTACCAGTGGAAGAACCAGCAGGCCATCCAGCTGACCAACGACCTCTTCGACAACGACAGCTTCTGCATGGCGGGCCTGCGCACCAGGACGCTGGGCATCTACGAGAAGGACACGGGCCGCAGCATCGTCTGCGATGTGGCCGGCTTCCCCTATACCCTCATCTGGTCGGCCCTGTCCAAGCCCCTGCGCTTTGTCTGCATCGAGCCGTGGAACTCGCTGCCCGCCTCGGTGGACGATCCGCAGGAGTGGAGCCAGCGGGCCGCTGCGGCCTGTCTCGCCCCGGGCGGGGAGTGGAGCACGACCCTCAGCACGACCTTCAACCGCTGAACTGCAAGCAAAAAGGGAGGCGCCCCAGCGGGGTGCCTCCCTCTTTTTGTGCGATAAAATTTACAGAGCCTTGATGGCGGTCTTGATGCGCTCAGCAGCCACCTTGGTCTTTTCGGCGTCACCGAAAGCGGTCAGGCGGTAAGTAGCCCTCGCCGCACTCGCCGAAGCCCACGCCCGGGGTGCCGACGACGCCGCAGTTCTCCAGCAGCCAGTCGAAGAACTCCCAGCTCTTCATGCTGCCGGGGCAGCGCAGCCAGATGTAGGGGCTGTTCTTGCCGCCGCAGTACCACACGCCGCACTCGTCCAGAGCGTCGGCGATGACCTTGGCGTTCTTGCGGTAGTAGTCGAGGTTGTGCTGGATCTCAGCCATGCCGCTCTCGGTAAAGACGGCGGCAGCGCCGCGCTGCACGACATAAGGCACACCGTTGAACTTGGTGGTCTGGCGGCGCAGCCAGAGCTTGTTGATGTTCATGCCGTCACGTTCCAGATCTTTCGGCACGACGGTGTAGCCGCAGCGGGTGCCGGTGAAGCCTGCGATCTTGGAGAAGGAGCAGATCTCGATGGCGCACTCGCGGGCGCCCTCGATCTCGAAGATGCTGCGGGCCAGCTCGCCGTCGGAGATGAAGCACTCGTAGGCGGCGTCGTAGAGGATGATGGCGTTGTTCTTTCTGGCGTACTCCACCCATGCCTTGAGCTGGGTGCGGGTGTAGGCAGCGCCGGTGGGGTTGTTGGGGCTGCAGATGTAGATGATGTCAGCCTTCACGCTGTCGTCGGGCATCCCGAGGAAGCCGTTCTCCTGACTGGTGCGGCCATAGATGATCTTGCGGCCATCGGTGACGTTGTCGTCCACATAGGTGGGGTAGACGGGGTCCGGCACGAGGACGGTGTTGTCCACGTCGAACAGGCCCAGCACATTGGCAAGGTCGCTCTTTGCACCGTCGGAGATGAAGATCTCGTCCTCGTCCAGCTTGGTGCCGCGGCCTGCGTAGTAGCCCTGAATGGCCTGCTTGAGGAAGGGGTAGCCCTGCTCGGGGCCGTAGCCGTGGAAGCCTTCCCTGGTACCCATCTCGGTGACGGCGTCATGCATGGCGTCCACGACGCACTTGGCCAGCGGCTGGGTCACGTCGCCGATGCCCAGACGGATGATCTCCTTCTCGGGGTGTGCCTCCTGATAGGCGGCGACCTTGTGGGCAATGTCCACGAAGAGGTAGCTGGCCTTCAGCTCATTGTAATGTTTGTTCATTTTCATGATACTTTCCCTCAATTCTTTCTTTATAAGTGGCTTGCCCTCTCAGGCCGCTCCGCGTCCGGCTCCCTCAGAGGGAGTGCCAAAAGCATAACGGAGAGGGCAGGGATGCTTAAACTTCAGTGACGCCTTCGCATACGGTGACAGCGCTGCCGGTCATCAGCAGCTTTTTGCCCGGCAGCACCCGGATGATGAGCTCACCGCCGCGCAGCTGGACGTGGACGTCCTCCCCGGCGGGGCAGACGCCCAGCTCGGTCAGCGCCGCCACGGTGGCACAGGTGCCGGTGCCGCAGGCCCAGGTCTCGCCGCTGCCCCGCTCCCACACCCGCATTTTCAGGTGGGTGGAGTCCACTACCTGCACGAACTCGGTGTTGACCCGCTCCGGGAAGTTCGGGTGCTTCTCGAACGCCGGGCCGATGTCCTCGAGCTTGAGGCTGTCCACATCGTCCACGACGGTGACGCAGTCGGGGGTTGCCCACGCTGATGCAGGCGACGCGCCAGGTCCTGCCCTCCACGGTGAGGGGGCAGTCCACCAGCGGGCCTTCGCCCATATTCACAGCGGGCAGAGCCGCCGCCATGGCGGAGTATCCGCCCATCTCCACCTGCCAGAGCTGGCGGCCCTTGCGGGTGATGGTCTTAGGGCCGCTGCCCGTGTCCACGACGAGCGTCTCTTTGGCGACGCCGTGGGTGTAGAGCCACTCGGCCACGCAGCGTACGCCGTTGCCGCACATCTGGGCCTCGCTGCCGTCGGCGTTGAAGATGCGCATCCGTCCGTCTGCGCCGGCCGTCACCGGGGCGCAGATGCAGATGATGCCGTCCGCGCCGATGGAAAAGTGGCGGCGGGAGAGGTCCTGCGAAAGGGCTGCGATGTTTTCCGGCACACCGCTTTCGCGGCAGTCGAGATAGATATAATCGTTGGCACAGCCCTGCATTTTGGTGAATGAAAGCTTCATGTTGAAAACTCCTTTGGCCTCTCTCAACGATCGGATGGATAAAGCGGAGCGCAGCTGTGCACCGCAGCATGGGCTTTTTCATCCAGAACAGACCTGACCGGCACGCCAGTGGCTCTCCCTCTGGGAGAGCTGGCGCGCAAGCGCCTGAGAGGGCTACTATTACTATAAGAATGAACGGCCCTTCTGTCAAGCAGAAAAGGGCTGGCAGAGAAATTTTGAACGGAATTTTTGCCCGGAAAACCATGCCGGATGCAAAACGGGGCTTGACAATAAGCATATCATGGGATATAAAGAAAGAGAGCGTTCTGCGCAGGGAGACAGTCTGCCCGCCAAAGGGGAGGAGGGAAAGGCTGCCATGGTCTGCGCAGCGTGAAGATGCGAAATTAAAGCAAAAGGAGACCACTATCATGGATACGTTTGAGAAGATCCGCGCACTGCTGGCAGAACAGCTGGACATCGACCCCGCTAAGATCACGATGGACAGTGACATTATGGGCGATTTTGAGGCCGACAGCCTCGACATCGTGGATATGGTGATGACGCTGGAGGATGAGTTTGGCATCGAGGTGCCGGACGACGCCATCGAGAACCTGCGCACGGTGGGTGATGTGGTGAAGTTTGTGGACAGCCACAAGGGCTGAGCGACCAACAAGCAAAAAAGCCCCGCATCCGCGCCTCTGCACACGGCAGAGTAGGCGGCGGGGCTTTATATATGGGTTCGTGCGGAACGATAAGCGTTTGGCGCACGGCCTTGGGAGGATAAGATTAAAATGGCAAAAGACAACAAAAAGCTCGTACAGGCGATCACCAGTCAGGAGGAGAACTTCGCACAGTGGTATACCGACATCTGCGTCAAGGCAGAGCTGGTCGAGTATTCCAGCGTGAAGGGTTTCATCATCCTGCGCCCCTATGGTCAGGCGATCTGGGAGCTCATCCAGAAGGATATGGATGCCCGCTTCAAGGCTACCGGCCATGAGAACGTGGCAATGCCCGTGCTGATCCCTGAGAGCCTGCTGCAGAAGGAAGGCGAGCTGGTCAATGGCTTCGCGCCGGAGGTGGCGTGGGTCACGATGGGCGGCTCCGACAAGCTGGAAGAGCGTCTGGCTGTCCGCCCCACCAGCGAGACCATGTTCTGCGACCACTGGTCCCGCGTGCTGCACAGCTACCGCGAGCTGCCCATGAAGTACAACCAGTGGTGCAGCGTCGTGCGCTGGGAGAAGACCACCCGTCCCTTCCTGCGCAGCCGCGAGTTCTGGTGGCAGGAGGGCCACACCATCCACGAGACCGCTGCCGAGGCTGAGGCTGAGACCCAGCAGCAGCTGAACTGCTACGCAGACGTCTGCGAGCAGGACCTGGCCATCCCTGTTGTCAAGGGCCGCAAGACCGATAAAGAGAAGTTCGCCGGTGCGGAGGCTACCTATACCATCGAAGCCATGATGAAGGACGGCAAGGCCCTGCAGAGCGGCACCAGCCACTACTTCGGCGATAAGTTCAGCAAGGCTTACGACGTGACCTTTACCGGCCGCGACAACCAGCTGCATCACCCGTTCCAGACCAGCTGGGGCGTTTCCACCCGTCTGGTGGGTGCTATCATCATGACCCACGGCGACGACGACGGCCTCATCCTGCCCCCGGCTGTCGCCCCCATCCAGGTCGTGGTGGTGCCGATCGCTGCCCACAAGCCCGGCGTCTCCGAGAAGGCTGCTGAGCTGGCCGAGAAGATCTCCAAGTACGCCCGCGTCAAGCTGGACGACAGCGACAACGCTCCCGGCTGGAAGTTCTCTCAGTGGGAGATGAAGGGCGTGCCTCTGCGCCTCGAGATCGGCCCCAAGGACCTGGAGAAGAACCAGTGCGTCCTCGTCCGCCGCGACACCCGCGAGAAGGTGTTCGTCTCTCTGGACGAGCTGGAGACCGCCATCCCGGCCCAGCTGGAGGCTCTGCGCAAGGATCTGTACGAGCGCGCTCTTGCCAACCGTGAGAAGCGCACCTGGGCTGCCACCACCATGGACGAGGTCAAGGAGCTGGCCAAGGCCAACACCGGCTACATCAAGACCATGTGGTGCGGCGACCTGGCCTGCGAGATGAAGATGAAGGAAGAAGTCGGCCTGTCCAGCCGCTGCATGCCCTTCGAGCAGGAGCACCTGAGCGATGTCTGCCCCTGCTGCGGCAAGCCCGCCAAGACCATGGTCTACTGGGGCATCGCATACTAAGCGAAACTTTTGCAAAACAACTGAGAGCAGCCGCTTTCCTCACGGGAGAGCGGCTGCTCTTTTGTGCGATCTGGCAATAATCTGGTAAAAATTTTGTAAAAGGGGTTGAAAAAATCGTCCAGCCGTAGTATGATGACGGGGCTGAAAAAGCAAATACTTTACAGGAGGAAGCGAACACGATGTCCGGCGACCATTTAGACAACCCCAAACAACGCTCCTCCTGCGATGCGGGCAGTATGGATTGAATCTGCCGCGTCCTGAATGCATCTGCCCATGATACACCGCAGGAGTCTGACCAAAAGACGACGCGGTGTATTTTTATGCCCCAAAAGGGGAGGAGGAACCCAAGATGCAGCAGAAGAACTACCAGCAGGAAATACTCGCCCTCATCCACAGCGGCCTGCCGCAGGCAGAGCTGGCCGAAAAGCTCTCTGATTACCACGAGAACGACCTTGCCGACGCCCTCGCAGCCCTGACGCCCGACGAGCGCCAGAAGCTCTATGCCGTTCTGGGCGTGGATACCGTGGCCGAGATCTTCTCCTATCTGGACGACGCAGAACCTTACCTGAAAGAACTGCCCAGCGAGAAGGCCGCCAACGTCGTTTCCCACATGGACTCGGACGACGCCGTGGACGCTCTGGATGACCTCGAGGAAGAGGATAAAGCCAAGATCGTCGGCCAGCTGGACAAAGACTCCGCCGAAGATGTGAAGATGCTGCTCTCCTACGGCGAGGACGAGATCGGCAGCAGCATGACCACTAACTACATCTGCATCCGGAAGGATATGACCATCCGGCAGGCCATGAGTGAGCTGGTGAAGCAGGCGGGCGAGAACGACAACATCTCTACCCTCTACGTCGTGGACGAGAACGACAAGTTCTACGGCGCCATCGACCTGAAAGACCTCATCATCGCCCGTGCGGAGGACCGCCTCGAAAAGCTCATTGCCCGGTCCTACCCCTATGTGACCGACCACGAAAAGATCAGCGACTGCATCGACCGCATCGTAGACTACGCCGAGCGCTCTCTGCCTGTCCTGAACGATGCCGGCGAGCTGGTGGGCATCATCACCTCGGCGGATGTCGTCGAACTGGTCGATGACGAGATGGGTGACGATTACGCAAAACTGGGCGGCCTGACCAGCGAAGAAGATCTGAACGAGGGCGTCTTCGAGAGTGTCAAGAAGCGCCTGCCCTGGCTGATCGCTCTGCTCTTCCTCGGGATGCTGGTGTCCTCGGTGGTGGGTGCCTTTGAGTCGGTGGTGGCTGTTCTGCCCATCGTCATCTGCTTCCAGTCCATGGTGCTGGATATGGCGGGCAATGTCGGCACCCAGTCGCTGGCCGTCACCATCCGCGTGCTGGTGGACGAGAACCTGACCACCTCCAAAAAGCTACATCTGCTCTGGAAGGAGATGCGGGTGGGTCTGGTCAACGGTGCGCTTCTGGCCGTCATGGCGCTGGGCTTCCTCGGCTGCTATATCCACTTCTTCAAAGCCTATGCGTGGGGGCAGGCGTTCCTGCTCTCCGGCTGCGTCGGTGTTTCCCTCATCGTGGCGATGGTCATTTCCAGCCTAGTGGGTACGGTCATCCCCATGCTGTTCCATAAGATCCATATCGATCCCGCCGTGGCGTCCGGCCCGCTCATCACCACCATCAATGACCTCGTGGCCGTCGTGGTGTACTACGGTCTGGCCATGATCGTGCTCATTGATATGCTCCATCTGGGCTGATTTTTGAATAAGAGCAAAGGCTCCGGCACTGCCGGAGCCTTTTTGTGTCTTATCGATTCTCTATCCAGTACCGCTGGGTCAGCATCCCATCCGAGGAGTCAAACATCTCATCTTCCAGTACGCCGCCGTTAGACTGAATCGTCTTTGCTGAGGCGATGTTATAGTGGTCGCAGCAGATGCGCACCTTGGAGATGCCGCGTTCCCGGGCCTTTTCGAGGGTCAGACGGAGCATCTGGCTGGCGTAGCCGTTCTTCCGCTCCGAGGGGCGGACGCTGTAGCCGATATGACCGCCGTAGGCCAGCAGATAGTCGTTGAGGTGGTGGCGCAGGTTGGTCATGCCGACAAGATGTTCCTGCTCGTCCAGAGCCAGATACTGGGTGGCGGGCACGAACCCGGCAGGCGTGGTGGCTGGGTCTTTCAGCTTGCGGATGTTAGCCAGCCACTGGCCAAAGTCGTCGTATTTGTCCAGCGCCGAAGTGCCGTCGAGCCGGGAGCTGATGGCAAGAAACTCTTCCCGGTAGGCCATGACCTGCTCCCGGTCGCCTTCGTCCGGCTCCCGGAGGTGGAGCTTTTGGGGCGGAGTACGGCGGGATGCGGCCCGGAAATCCGGGGCCTTCATCAGGCCGTGGCGGTTGCAGTAGAAGTAGAGTACGCCCGCACCGGTGATTTTGAAACGGCAGCTGGCGTCTCCCTCAGGGTAAAGTTTGACCAGCTGCAATTTGTCGCCGGTGAGGCAGGCAATGAAGGAAATGTAGTGGTCTTTGGTCATGGGGTGGTGGATGGTGACGAAAAGCTCATCTTCCACCCGCTCCAGCGTCAGCTGATGGTGTTCGTCGGCGTCGTCCGCCTCAGAGATGTCCAGCGGCGGCAGGGTGATGCCGCAGCAGCTCACGACAGCCTGCCCGGTGGCGTGGAGCACATTGCCGCACAGGGGGCAGACATAGAGCTTGGAGCGAAGCAGGTTGGCAGAACGGTTCCGGTTGACGACGGGTTCGCCCTGCATCAGCTCGAGCACGCTGACGCCCAGAGCCGCCGCCAGCGGTTCCAGCAGGGAGATATCGGGCAGGCCGCGGGCTGTCTCCCACTTGGAGATGGCCTTTGCGCTGACGGCCAGCTTTTCGGACAGCTCTGCCTGCGTCAGGTGTTTGGCTTCCCGCAGCTGCCGGATGGCAGTGCCGGTGACGTAAGAATCCATAAAAACTCTCCTTTGTGATTGTTTCTCTCTGTCCAAAGGATACCATAACAAAAAGCTCCACACAACCTACGCTGCGTGGAGCTTTGCTTTTTTATTTGGCTTCGTCTGTTTTCTGCCGGGCGGTTTCCAGCTCGTCCACCCGCTTTTGCAGGGCCTCTACTTTGTCGTCCAGCCGCCAGAACGCCCAGATGACGAAGGCGATGCCAAGGCTGACCGGGAACATCCACGCATAAAAGTGGTGCTGGATGTCCAGAAAATAGGAGCCGCCGAAGAAGGTGAACAGAAACAGAAAGAGCAGCGCGGTGGCGAAAATGCCCAGAAAACGCTTCATAGAAAGCCTCCGTTATTCCTCTGCGGCCTCTTCTTCGTCCTCGTCCAGCTCGATGCTGAACACGGCCTTTTTCAGCTTGCCGCAGCCCTGCGCCTTCAGGCCGGACTTGTAGGGTTCACCGGCCAGATAGAGGGCAAAGCGCCCCTCGCAGAGCATCCCGGCGATGCTGGTGCCGGCGGTGCCGACGGTCAGGTCGGCAGCCTCGTCGGTGGGCCTGGTGGGGGTCAGCTCGCCCAGCGAGACCTCGAACAGCTCACTGCCCTCCAGGTCGGTCTCGAGGGTCAGGTGATCGTCCCGGCGCTGGAAGAGCGCTTTGTCCGAGGTCTGCGGCGTAACGGTGCTCACCGTGACCACGGCCTTGTCGCCGTTGATGCGGGTCTTTCCGGCGGGCAGATTGTTGATGTCCCGGGCCATGACGAACTCGATGACAGCGTCGAGGTTGTCGCTCATGCCGAGATAGTTGGGGAGATTGTTCAGGGTATCGTAAATCATAGGAGAAACCTCTTATTCTGCATCTTTGGGGTCGGTCATCAGCTCTTTGATGCTGGGGACGACGCCGCCCAGATTCTGCAAATCCGAAGGAATGATGATCTTGGTGGCTTTGCCGTTGGCGACCTTGGCCAGCGCTTCCAGACTGCGCAGGGCAAGGACCTTATCGGTGGGCATGGCTTCGTTCAGCAGGCGGATGGCGTCGGCGTTGGCCTTCTGGACGGCGAGGATGGCCTGTGCCTCGCCCTCGGCCTCAAGGATGCGCTGCTGTTTGACGGCGTCGGCACGGAGGATGGCGGATTCCTTTTCGCCCTCGGCGGCAGTAATGGCGGCCTGCTTTTCGCCGTCGGCCTTCAGGATGACGGCGCGCTTCTCGCGCTCTGCCTTCATCTGCTTTTCCATGGCCTCCTGGATCTCGCGCGGCGGGATGATGTTCTTGACCTCGACACGGTTGACCTTGATGCCCCACTTGTCGGTGGCTTCATCAAGGATGGCCGTGATCTTGCTGTTGATGGTGTCGCGGCTGGTGAGGGTGTGGTCCAGCTCCATCTCGCCGATGATGTTGCGCAGGGTGGTGGCCGACAGGCTCTCGATGGCCGCGATGGGCTGGTTGACGCCGTAGGTGTAGAGCTTGGCGTCCATCACCTGGAAGAAGACCACCGTATCGATCTGCATGGTGACGTTATCGCGGGTGATGACCGGCTGAGGGGGAAAGTCGGCGACCTGCTCTTTCAGGCTGACTTTCTTCGCCACCCGCTCGAGGAACGGGATCTTGACGTGGAGGCCGGCGCTCCATGTCTCGGAGTAGCTGCCCAGACGCTCCACGACGTAGACCATGGACTGCGGCACGATGACGATGTTGGTGACGACCACCAGCAGGATGACAAAGATGAGGATGAGGATAAGGAACAGCATGATAGGCATAGGGACGCTCCTTTCATATCAGTGAGCCGCCGGTGCGGCGGTCTCGGTCAGGACAGGCTCCACGATGAGCAGGGTGCTGTGGATCTCGGCCACCCGGCAGCTCTGGCCCGGGGCGAGGGTGTCGCCGGGGGTGGCGCAGCGGGCGTTCCAGTCCACGCCGTCCAGCCGGACACGGCCGGTGGTCTCGGCGGAGACAGGGGTGAGCGCTGTGGCCTCCCGGCCAAGGGCGCGGTCGCCGTTCGTGCCGTGGGCGGCTTGCGCAGCCGGCTGCACAGGGGCTTGAGGGCCAGCAGGCAGAGGGTGCTGACGGCGATGAACACCACCGGCCTGCACCCGGAAGGAGCCGGTGACCAGCAGCTCAGCAGGGCTGCGGCGCTGCCCACGGCAAACCAGATGGAGACGAGATTCAGGGTCATGGCCTCGAGAACGACGAAGCCGATGGCGGCCAGAAGCCAGAAAATAGGGTCAACAGACATGAGTTCTCCCTCCTTTTCCCCCATTATAGTAGCAAAACGTCTGAAAAGTACAGAGACGAATTGTAAATAGCGCTCTCGAAAAAGCCTCTCCCCTTGGGAGAGGTGTCACCGAAGGTGACGGAGAGGGCAAGGCTGCTGACAAAAAGGTTTGAATACAGCGATAACATCGCTTTGACAAAGAGGCTGCTTATCGCTGTGCAGTGGCCCTTTATTGACGGGCTTGCCCTCTCAGGCGCTCCGCGCCAGCTCTCCCAAAGGGAGAGCCTTGGTCTTACT